>Ga0209336_10000838_pt1 | contig 15484 bp, 31 predicted proteins | sample LinPmetageLP32_FD_184042 | JGI IMG/M metagenome (GOLD analysis project Ga0209336, IMG submission 184042) | Marine viral communities from the Pacific Ocean - LP-32 (SPAdes) (version 2) | ecosystem: Environmental > Aquatic > Marine > Oceanic | place: Pacific Ocean | collected 2009-08-23 | reverse complement strand
AGCAGGAGCAGCGGAAACCGCTGTGCCAGCCGCATTTGTGTGCGCTGCGTAACCAACTGACAAGGTTGTTGATGAACCCATAGCATCATGTGCTAGTGACCCTTCAAGCAATCTTGCGCCGTCTGGTAGAATAAACATCTCAATAACATCACCAGATGCTAAAGAAGCTGCTTCGTACACGCCATGAGCAACACGGATACGACCGCCCAGCTCATTGGCTTTGTTCATAGCAACAGGAGTTGACCTGTTGTTAGTTCTTTGGGTGGAATAAACAGTAGCCATAAGTCAAATCTCCTTATTCGTTACATGCTATTTCTACTACCTTGGACTCTTCCATCCTTGTGCAGCCAAGAGACTGACAGTAGTAGACTTGCGTTGCATATGACTTGTCGGCACGTTCATCAATTCTAGCACTTGGCTCTTTACCAATCGCTAACTTAATACCGTCTGATGCAAATGCAATAACCTGGCGACTAGTGCCATCATCTGTCAAACGGTTAGAAACGATAAAATTAAAACCTACAAAGGTGTTAATCTCGCCTTGTGCAAGCGCTTTCACAGTGTTGAAGTCGCTTGAAGTCACAGTTGTATTGTTCAACAGATCACTTACCTGCTTTGGAGATACAACAATGTGGCGAGGTATAGAAGCATCTACACTTGCCGCATCTAGTATTTCTTTAGCAGAGACTAGTTTTGCGATTGTTAAACCAGCGGAACCATGCACAATTTTTTGAGCACTTGGAAGCGCTGTTGATGTTCCACCATCTTTACCAGTTTGGGATGTACCCAAAGCTGCTGCGATAATTTCATCATCCATTGCACGGCCCATAGCAGCGGCTGCTGCACGGCTGTATGTTGATGTAGGGTCGATAAGCAAACGTACACGGTCCTGATCATCGATCAGATCTGCATATTCATAGTCTGCTAAAACACACATGCGTCTTTCATGGGGTGTCTCAACCATTGGAGTGTCACCGTGCCGCGTTGTACGCTTAACGGCTGCTGCCGATCCTACTTGATCGAAGAAAGCTTTTTCGCCATTTACAGTTTCAACGTCTACTGAATTACGCAGTAGAGAGCCCATCTGTTGAGACAACATCTGAACATTTGCGCTAAACTGATTGACAAAAGCTGTATTAATTTGAGTAGACATTATGTCCTCCTCCTAACAGTTTCAGTTTAAGGTTTACTGCGCTTGGTTGTCCCTTTCGGGGCCGTGCTATTGCTTAGGGCAGCTACTCCGCTTGACTACAAGCTTACTTGTGGGCCCTACGGTTATCCACTTAGTATTGCATACTATGCTAATTATACACTTTTTGCAATTCCGTATTATCTTTTAAATTATTATTATCCTCCCAGGTTAAATAATCTGTTTACCTCAGACACATAATGATCGTGTTGAGGATGGTTTTTATCTTGATATGGCCCTTCTGACATTAGCTTTTTAGCTTCGTTCATTGCTTCGTCTGGTGTCATAATTAACTCGTTTGTTTCACCCACAATATTATCCTCGCCAATTTGTGCTGCTAACTCAGCAAACATTCTTATAATGCGAGGCTCATCTCCCAGCATACGACCATCAGACAACTGGATTTCATCGAATAAATCAGTACCGCCGAGTAAATTGGTAGCAGCCATCTTAGCCATTTCTAGTTTTTGATCGAAAGCTTGACCATATTCTTGGCGCAGCTCTTGTTCAGAATTATACCTGGCTTCATCTGCACTTTGATCAAAACGTTCTTGCGCTCCCTCAACTATACCAGACATAAAATCCGACATTTTCTGAGCCTGACTGTTGTTTAAACCAGCTTCATACAAAGCATTTTTAAAACTGTCGGCCTCGCCCTCTTGCAAAATTCCATCTGCCACTTGAACAGAATACTCTTTCGGATCCGTAGGAGATCCCAAACGTGTATATACTTCCCGCCATTCATCAGATGTTGCAGCTTGACCAGGTACAGGTATTCTGTCCCTACCCATCATATGCTCAAGATTAACATAACTTTTAGCTAATCCGTTAATATCTGTAAATTTCTGCAAGCCTGGATTTGCTCGCAGATCTTCTGATAGTGTTTCGTGAAAGCTGGCTGGAGCCGCCTCTGCTACTACAGCCTCTTGAGATCCCGTATCTTGGATTGCCTCTTCGCTCATCTTGGTTCCTTCCCTTCAGCCAGCATACGGACAATCAGCAACACAGTTGCGCGCTGGCCTTCATTAAATGCAGTTTCATAAGGATTGTCCGAAAATGTTGTGGTTTCAAACCCGTGCCTGGATTTCAAATCACGTAATACTTCTTCACCATCACTGGTGTTAAATGTTCTTCTATAAGCTAACTTTAGATCTTCTATCTTTTTCATTAGCTAGTATCCCCAACGGCTTTAACCAGGGGAGCTACCTGTTGCGCCTGTTGCGCCAAAGCCGCTTGCTGTTGAGCTGCTGCCTGTTGTTGAGCCGCTTGCTCTTGCTCATCTCTTAACTGTAAAACTTCTTCATTGCTGCGAATAACGCGCGCCGGAATACCAGTTACCTCAACCAAGTACTGAACAAGCTTGTCTGGATCTAAGTAATCCATGACAGGAGCAACTTCCGCAACTTGCAACATAACCTCAAAGCCTCGAAGCATAGACTGTAAGTCTGTTAATCTTTGTGCTTTTGCCAATGGAGAAACATACTCGATGTCAATATCTTGACCTTGTAGTTGCTCAGGAGCAGCCGGGAGGAGGCCATTCCTGAGCAGCAGCGCAAAAGAGCGGGAAATGAGAGGCTGCAATAACTCAGACTGCAACCTGCCCAGGACAGGCCCAAGCAATCGCATCTTCTCCTCATTACGCTGCAACACTTCAGTCGCTGTCATGGCTGGGCCCTGAGCCATCAACAACTGATCTACATAGAATGCCTGGCGAATTGCATTGCGCCGCTGTTCTTCCATGTTTAAACCTAGTGGGTTATTTGCGCCGATCTGCAAAGGCTCTAGTCTGTCTCTTGTTCCCGTGCGATAAAAATTCAAAGCACCTGGCGTTGTTCGAACAGGTAAAACAAAACCGTCATCCGGCACCATCAGCGGCGGGTCAATCTGTTTTTGAGCAGCACGTATTGTTGTCTCAGACATTTTGTTGACCATTTTAACATCTGGCAAAGCATTCATAGCTGGTGAGCGCCCATATGTGCTTACACTGTCTTTTACAAATCGCGGGACCATAAATGGGAAATCATCAAAGCCGCCCTCAGAAATCAAAGCTTTTGTGTCTAAATGATAATAAACTGAAGCTACTGGTTTATTTTTAGCAAAAGCTCCCTTTGCTTCTCCTCTTGGAAAAACAGCATGAATAAGCTCATGTTCTTTATGCGGTTCCTTTTCTAAGGTTTTTTTAATTGCTATTGGTAAGTTTTCTTCACCAAACCTTTGAGCTGCCGCCCTAGCGCTTAATTTAAACTTACGATAAACAGTATCGACTCTACCGTTTAAATCTTCTGAAATTGTTATTTCTGCAATGTGCCTGGTAGAAAAACGCAAACCATCGTTATCACCCTCGATATACAGCGCAGATGTTCCAAAAACCACCAGGTCATAATAAAGTTCGTGAATTTCCTGTTGAAAGTTAGATCTGTGAAAAGCTTTATACATTTGATCTATACATAGCTCTAACCACTCATTTGCCTCATCATCATTTTGCAAAGAGGGATCCCGGTAACGCATAGAAAACCAGGGCGTACTAGGTGACGTAAGCATGCCATGCAACGAAGAAGATAAAAGCTCGACCGCATGAATGGCCGTTCCATCGTATATTAATTCCGTTCTTTTATCACCCTGGCTTCGCTGTTTTGTAATATCAGCTTTGCGCGGCAACATGTAATCCGCAAGTTCTTGCCAATGCTTTTCCCAGTTAGATCTTTGGGTTTGTAGAGTTTTATATCTACGGTCTAGCTGCGCAACGAGCGGGTTTACTTGTACCATTACATTACTCCAATACTATTCATTAATGAACGCTTTTTTTTATTTTTGCCCTCTACAGCGCCGCCTTTCATACGTCCAGCCATCTTTTGATTTAATCGCTCGAGAGGATCCACAGTCATATCAGCCCGGCGTTTAGCAGGTTGTGATGACTTAGCGCCCATTTCTCCAGCAACATTGCGGCGATACATCATCTAATCATGCCTATCAAAGAACGGCGGCGGCGTGTTTTAGCTGGAGCTAAGAGCCCTTGAGCAGTTGTAGCAATCTGAGATCTGCGACCTCGCATTGCTGTTTTTGCTGTACCAGCCTCCGCCGAACTCTGAACTTTCTTAATAGTTTCAGCAGAAGCAGTTGGAGTTTCCTTTTCAGCAGCAGGGCCGGAAACTGATCTCGTATCTTTAGCCGCAGAAGAAATTATAGATTTACCAGAAGTTTCTTTTGCTGTTGTATCTTTAATGGCAGTATCTGTTTTTTCTGTAGAAACAGTACCCGTATTTTTTAATTCTTCAGTCATTTTTTCAATTTCGCTCACCTCAACTTTTGGCGGCGTGGTTTCAATTCTACCTTTATCAATGTCATCAGCAACCTTTTTAGCTTCACTTTCAGAAACCCCAGTTGTCTCCTGGACAATATCAACTGCCTCTTCTTTACCACCAGACGCGCTAGTAGTTCCTTTTCCAACACCAACAGGCTCAGGCTCAGGTGGTGGAGGTGGCGGCGCTGGTGGTGGGGGAGGTGTAGCAGGTGGCTCAGGAATAGGTGGAGGAGTAGGAGCTGCCGTTGTAGCCGCTTTTTTCTTTTTATTGCCAAGAACATTACCAGCAACAGCGCCAGCAACAGCACCTCCTATTGTACTCGTAGCAACACCACCAGCGACAGCGCCGAGCAATGCAGGAATTAAAGGGGCCATATCTTTCTCCTATGCCGCAAACGGATCATAATCCATCACCGCTTGCATTTGTGGAGCCTTCATAGTCGGCCCCGTTTCTCTAATGCCAACCGCCAAATACCTAAACGCATCAGCAGCGTGACTACTCCAATCATGTACGGGCGTTGCTCTAAACGTCCGTGTCTTGTCATTGTACGATCTATGATACTGCCGCAAACATTCTAATAACTGTTTAGACTTCTCACGATCAAACCAAATCTTAGGTATCAGCATTTGCGCCGCATGTATTCCATCCTCAACAGGAAGCTTGGGAACAACACGAAAATTCAAACCTAAGTCCCAGGCAACCTCACGGCGCGACTTACCACTACCCAATTCACGAACTTCTATATCATGCGGAGCGTTGTGTGTCCCGTATAAATAATTCTTTTGATTTAAAATCTGACAATAATGTGGCAAACCCTGGTTCCTATTTTCATAGAAGTCTATCACATGTACGGCCCTTCCGATAGTCTGTGTAAAAATTACGCTCGTACTATCGCCAATCCCAAGATCCCACCAGGTGTCTACCTTCGCCGTAGGGTCATAAGGAACTTTCGTTACACGCCCCTCACCCGTAGCATCCTCGAGCTCCTGTCCGTATATAGATCCAGGAACATTCGCATTCCAGGAACACTCAAATTCTTGCATGTACTGATCATGCGTCATCATAGACTGCGCCGCTTCCAATTCCTCTTTATCAAGAATATCAGTCTCACTGGCCTTATATACAGCCGCAAGCCACCCATCATCCGAAACCGCCTGTTCATAATAATCATAAAAAGCATTTGCTCCTTTCGGAGTGCCAACGAAAATACAAAAACCCTTACGGTCGGAAAGTGCCGGGCGTAAAACCTCTGGAAACACATTCTCAGGCATGTCAGCAACCTCATCCATGACACACCCATCCAAATATATACCACGTAAACTATCCGGGTTCTCAGCACCAAGTAAACTAATCCTACCACCAGTAGGCAAATCACACCGCAATTCAGTCTCGTGAAACCGCACATTCGGTATGCCACCAGCAAAATGTTTTATATAATCCCAGGCTACATTCTTCGCCTGACGATAGGTGGGCGCCATATAAGCATACCGGGGGTTAGCCTTTCCAGAAAGCAACGCATGCCGCAATATATGATTAATAGCCCAAACAGTCTTGCCAAACCTTCGATGACATACAACAACTCCCCACCGCTTCTCTTGCATCTCATTATGCAACTTCATCTGCAACGGCCTCGGGTCATAAGGGATCTCAATATGCGTCAATGCTCAATAACCTTCTCTTGGTCCTCATAGATCAATATGCCGTTAGCCTCTAGGATAGCCTCATATACATCAATTAGCAATACAGCGCACTCTAACTGCTCAGAAGCGCTTTCGCTATCCGTGATGCCCCTCCGTAGCTCCGAGATGTGATTTATAGCAGCAACCTGGGCCTGGTTCAAAGGCAGTGTCACGGGCACATCTTAGCAGGTATATTACATGGTAAGGATCGGCGCGCGGTTTTTGGGGGGGTGGGGGGTCGGCATCCGGCAAAAACGATGCGATAGTTAACATAATATATATTATCGGAATCTAATGTGCAGCAAAAACAATGACTTAACTCGGTATGCAATAAACGCATAGATGTTTGCTTAATTTGTGCCATGCAATTTCTGCATATCACTGGGCTCGCGCGCGTAGATAGGTCACACAGAGCCTTTGTTCGGTCGTACTTTCCCCTAGTGCAGCACATCCTCTTCGTCCCCGCTAACTGCTGTGTCGCCTCCAGCCCAGGATATTGTAAACGTCTGCGCTTGCGGTTGATCTTCTTTCTTATCGCGGATACCGAACGGCTGGTTCCTGGCTGCTGTCCATTTGAGCGTATCGATCTCTAGTCGGCGCCGTTGCACTTCTGCGTTGAGCATTCGAGGGTCTGCTACTTCTGGCAGCTCTTCCATAGCTAATCCATTTAGTCGGTCTGCGTAGTATTCTGCCTGGAGTATTCTGGCTTTGCGATACATTTCCCAGATAATATCATCTGCCTGGACAGCTCTAGTAATGGTTCGATAACTTGGCATATTTCTATTCTTAGTAATGTCCATTAGCGTTTCGCCTTCAGCCAGGCGATCGCAGATCTTTTTCATAACTTCTATGGTAATGGTGCGGCTTGCCATAGTGCTTCCTTTAAAAAAGCCCCTACCTTTGCAGTGCGAGCCCTAACCGGGCAGGGGCAGTTGAGTTTAGGCGAATGCTATAACAACATTCACGGATTGAGGTCCGTATACAACATATAGCTCAATGTACTTTTTTACGCAATAAATCTTGTAATTAAAAAAAAGTTGCTTCTAGGGGTTGACAGTATCTGTCACATGCATTAGATGTCTAAATGTGGTTGAGCGTTGCTCCCACGATTTTCAACAAAGAAAGGAGTTCCGTTATGGAGTTCGCATTACCCCAGGATAGCTTTCGAGGTCCCCACTGCGGTGTTCTTGCTACTGCGATAGCTGCTGGAAAAAGTTTGACTGAGACTTTCACCTTATACCGAAACCTTCTTAAAGAAAGGCACGAATACAGCGGTAGATGGAAAGGCGGCTTGCAAACTGAACAGATGGTCAAAATGTTAGACAGGTTAGGCGTTCAGTATAGCCAGTTACAATCTAAGCACGTTAAAAACGTGACAGTCCAAAAGTTTGTTCAAGAGATTGCCAACCCTAACAAGGTTTACATGGTCCTTACCAGGACTCACGTTCAAACAGTTTTCGGTGACAATGTATTAGACCAGGGTGGTATTAAAAACATCACTGAATATAGGGATAGGAGAAAGTGGATCGAGATCGTTTGGGACTTAGGTGTTCCTACTCCTAGCCAGGCATTTCACCTTGCCGAGGCTCAGACCTTTGGCTTGCCATTGTTCGATAGAAAGGAAAATCAATAATGAACGACTATTACTTGAGAGTCATGGATTGTAAGACCGGACACACTGAAATGTGGAAGGTCAAAGCTAACACAGAAGATGAGGCAATCGAGAATATTGAAACTAATTTTGAAAATAAAGAAGTAGTGGAGTTTGATTTATGAGTGCATATGTATGTAACCCAGAACACATTGGTGTTCTAGCCAACGCAATGAGCCGAGCCGGAGTTACGATCAACGGCCACAGAAGAGACCCCAAGCAAATGGCGGTTGCTCTTGCCAATGCTAACTTTGACAGCATGGAGGCCAGGTATCCAGGCGAATGGGATCTAATGAGTGGTGGCTGTAGTTTGATTGCGTATCGAGCGCAGTGTGCCAGGGAAGCCACCAAGCCGGACACTGACTTAAAGCCAATCGATCTTATCAAGATTGCCCAATGCTTTAGATACCAGGCTTGCGAACATAACAACTGGTTTGAAGCCAAGCATTACAGCAAATACATCGGAGAGTGGCACATACAAGACTTTATCGGTCACATGATACGACAGATGCCAGGCTATAATGATGCGCCCTGGCATTACGAAAGAGAACCAGATGCACCAGAGGTCATAGACATAACAGCAATGATGAATGCTTAAGTATTGACAGCATCTGTCAAATATAGTAAAGGAAAGATATGAAATATATAGTTAAAAAAATAGCCATGTACGGCAATAAAGTTATGGGCGAGTACACTACGCATGAGGCAGCACTAGCTGCCAAAGCGGAGTTCAAGGGCGATACTTTCGAGGAGTTCTTTATCGAGATCGAGCCCATCAATGACAATGACAAGATCATAGGATTAGGAGGATAACTATGGAAAACATTGAAGCAATGAGAAGCATTGTTGAGAACCACCAGGCAACAGAGATCGATGGCGTCCTGGTTGATATGTTTACAGCGTCTGCGGTTACTCAGATCTACGACCAGGTAAACGACAAGAACAAAGCAAAGATGCGAAACATGGACACTATGCAGCTTGCAAGCATAGCATATAAGATCTTAGAGAAAGGCAAATAATTATGAGCTGGCAAGAATTTATCGAGACTATCAAAAGCATTACCTGGGGTGACATAATCGGAGCACTTTGCATCTTCGGTACGCTATACATCGGATTGCTCTGGGTACTTGTAGCACAATAAATACCCCTGAGAGCGACAGAGAGGGCCCCTGAGTGGGCCCTTTTGCTTTTTATGAGTTACTCCCTATAAAGCTTCTCAATGCGATCACAGAAGGCCACCTGATCGAGCGGTGATAATCCGTCCAGGTGTTTCAAGGTCTGTAAAAAGTTATCAGTGCTTAATTTTCGCCTTAACAACGCTGTTACTTTCTTCATTCGATGTGCCAGGGGATCCGCAATGCTCTGCGCTTTCGCCTTTTTGTAAGCTGGCGACATGCGCCGCAATGTTATTTCTAAAACACGCTGCTGCTCTAAGCTCTTTGTTGCTTTGCTCTTTGTAGCTCTTAAAGAGTTATCTATAGAGTTAGTATACGGCTCCTTAAGGAGCTCATTAAGGAGCTCTTTATTAGCTAGATCTCGCCCTGGCGGGCTCGCGTTAGCGTACAGCTTTTTTCTCATCCGTCAACCCTCTTGTATAACGTAGCCCATACCTTCGCATTTTTCGCAGGTATCAACTACTTCTACCAGGTAGCCGCCGTTGACATAATCAACGACAGCCTTCTCACCTTCTACCTCGCCAGTAGCATCACACTCCTGGCACTTTTGCGCTGGCTCAAGAAACCTTTGACCGTCAGCACCGTAAAACACAAAGTTTGCTTCATTGCCTCTAATTTCTAAGCCACCGTATTTCATTTTACCCTCCAAACACGATAGCCACCTTCAACGCTCCTAGTTGTTCCTTGCCTTGAAAGCTTTCTTAGTTGGGCCATCAGTGCATCTCCTCTTGACCGCCCTTTCTTGTCGTGATCATCAAAAAACACACTATCGTTAACTTGCATTTCAACCGCAAGTTTAGAAATATTTCCTTTCGGAATAGGTACATTCTTTTCTATTTTATAAATCATGCTGAAGTCCACCTGATGCAAGACTTACCCCATTTTGTTTTACCACGAAGCCCTGAGTCAATGACTTTGTTTTCGTTCTGTAACTCAGACAAGCGTGGCTGCACAGTGCCGTATGGTATTTGTAATACGTCACTGATTTCCTCAGTTGTCAGCTTGTTAGGAACCTTCTGCAATAGCTGCAAAACGCGATCCTTAGCTGTAAGTTTGCCTGGGTAATTGCTGCGAGCAGCCGCCTTACTTGTGTCGGTGTTTTGGTATCCGATCTTTTGTTCTGTATATGGCATAGTTTACTCCTTTATCCATCCTATCCATTCGAGGAAAGCCTCGTAAGTTTCTAACGGAAGAACTACCAGGGTGCGCTCCCTATCTCTTCGAACAAACAACATATCGCTGTTGTCCTGGTCAAGCGCATCATAAAGATCCTGGTACGCTCTAGCTCTGCGTTTACACTCAGCCGTAAGAGCCAAAGTAGGCCCAAGCTTTATGTCACTCGCATAGTTTCCTTTCATCGCTCCCGATAAGGGAACCCGCTCTGCGGCAACGCCGCGATCTAAATGCCAGTTCACAACCTCTCTTTCGTAGGCTGCTCCCTTGTCTCTACTTTTTTTACCGCTCATCACCTTTACCTATAAAAATCATTTGGTGTTACCTGGCCTAACGTGCTCTCTTGAATAATCAACATAAACTTAGGCGCCGGGATCATTCGATCTTTATGATCGCCCGGCAAGCACCAGCGCCGCACAACAGTAGCATGCGAAGCACCCAGTTTCGTAGCCAAGTCAGCGTAAGTAAAATTCTTTGACTTGCGCCATTCTTCTAGTGTCATTAAAAAAACTCCTTGCAATGTTTAGACGCATTTAATACTGATAGACATAAACTGTCAAATGAAAGATTTAATAATGGCAATAGGCGATACTAAAAACTGGGCATTCAAAAAGGGATACTACCATCATTCTCAGCCAAGTACCCCAGATTATTACACTTTTTTTCAAAAAGGGATCATTCGACCTGCTCGATCAAAGGCACTGAAAATAATAAATGGCGAGACAGATGGTGTCAAAGAAGAGGCTGAAGCCTTTCTTGAGCAACATGGATACTACATCGATTACCTGGGTAAAACCCAGTTCACTGATAATATTAACATGGCTTCCGGGCGCGCAGTTGAATACTATTGCGACCAGGTTTTGATACACGGCGCCATGCCAAATGAAGCATATAGAGAAGTTTTAAACTTGCTGCTTTCTTTGCAAACAGGATCCTGGTTAGACCAGGAAAAAACAAAAGCACAAATTGAAGGCCGACAAAAACCGCGCTTTGGATCTGATGGTAAAGTATTAAAAAAGAATGAAACGATAGGTCGAGGCGAGTTTGAAATTGTTTGCGAAAACGCACACGCCGGGCTCAAAGAAGCAATGCAGGGTGCCAATGAAATAATTGGACAGACTGAGCTGCGCGGTAAGTTACCTGGTTGTCAGCTAGATTACCTGGGATACGGCGATTACCAGGGCGGAGCTGTTGAGCTCAAAACACAATGGGACACTGGAGTAGATACAGACAGCCCCAGGTCAAACTCTCTACCAAAAGATATTAAAAATCCGCACCTAATGCAGATCGCTGGGTATTGGCATATCACGGGAAAGATCCCACGCATAGTTTACGCCAATCGCCTGGGCTATCGAGTGTTCGAAGCAACGATCGAACAGCTTGAGTATGCACTTAGTGATGTAATAGCTGCATGTGTGCGCCGGGAAAAACTAATGATGGTTACAGAAAATGTTGAGCAACTGCTTAAACTTTGCGACCCTCATTTTGCAGATAGCTTTGTATGGCGTGACGTACACCCGGACGTATTGCGCCAGGCAAAAAAATTAGCGGGAGTAATTAAATGAAAAATGTATGGAAAGATCTCGTCAAGATAGATGTTGGCGATAAGATAGAAAAGAAGGGCAGGTTTTCATACTTGTCCTGGTCATGGGCCTGGCAAGAGGTCAAAGAAAGATACCCTGATGCAACCTTTAAAGTGCATGAGGACGTTGTGTATCCAGATAATACAGTTGAAGTGCGCGTTAGTGTAACGATCGAAGGGCTTACGCATATGATGTGGTTGCCTGTTATGAACAATCAAAACAAAGCAATTCAAAACCCAAATGCCAGGGATATTAGTGATGCACGTATGCGCTGCTGGGTAAAAGCAATCGCTTTGCATGGCCTGGGTTTATACATTTATGCAGGTGAAGGTGTTCCCCAGGCAGATCACCAGGAGCAACCGCAAATGGCGCCAACCCCGCCACCAGCGACAGCACCACCACCTGCCCAGGACAATGGAAGCGAACAGTTTACTAATGATCGTATCCAAGAAATTCAATCTATACAAAAGCTTGAAGAGCTGGGACAATGGGAAGAATATTTTAGCAGCGGCCTGGACAGGCTAAACGAAGAACGTCCAGATCTCTACGCAAAAATAGAACATGAGTTTAACAAAAGAAAGGCAATGCTATGAGCAATAAACCACAACTTGGTAACAGTAAATTACAGATCCAGGGATACATGGACAACGGACAAACAGTCGATATGGCTGCGTCTGGATGGATTAATGAGCCTATGGAAATGAAAGATAACCCGGCAGCACTTGCCGCCATTAATCAAATTCATCAGCTAATGGTTCAACACAGATTAAAAGTAAACATACAGATCAAAGCCAGGAAAGGACAAGAGGCAAGAGATTGGCCTAAGATTGGATCCTGGAACTTGTTTCCTAATGATCGTGATATGCCGCAGCAACCGCAGCAGCAAGCACAACCACAACAACAGCCACAGCAAACACAAGCTTGGCAGCAACCGCAACAAAACCCGCCCTGGAGAACATGACAAAATATCAACAATTAAGAGTTCGGCACCATGAGGAGCTTAAAAAATTGCTCCAAGAATACAGCCATATGACAATAGTTGAGGCAAGTAATTGCCTTGGCATACGAAAAGATAGTTTACGAAAGATGGCATACGATTATGGAATTGCTTTTGAAAAGATTAAAGGCAATGGGAAAACAATGGTTAATCCTTCCAGGATATGCAAAAGCAAAAACTATCGTACCGATGTAAGCTTGCCAAGTTCTCCTTGGAACTAGCTTCGTGGGGGTGGAGAGCAAAAGAACTATTATCTCAAACACAGACGGTTTGAGCCACCCCCGAACTACAGAATAACAAAAACAATGAGGTAAACAATGGAATTTTTTACTATGCTTACAATAGTATATGTAATGAGTGGTCAACCATTAGAAGCAAAGATATTGTTTGCCAGCGAAGATGATTGCTGGAACGTATTGCTAGACACTAACACAATATATGACCAGATTAATGGCGAAGCTGGTTTCTGTGAAGTATCACACATACCTTCACACATAGTTAAACCTAAACTACGCCCCTGGTAATTACTTACCGTAACCACCATTCATAATTGATTTCTTTTTGCCTTTACGCTTGCCGTACATTTCCTGTCCTCGCCGCTTGTTTACTACCTTTTGGCCCTGCAACTTTTGTTAAAGTTCCGTACACATATTTGTTTTTTTCTTTACCCTTTAAACCTTTTTTTCTAGCCTGGTTCATTAGGCTCTTTTCTAATCTTTCAGACATTACGCTCTCCTTTTATTTATCATCGATATACGTTTACCTTTACGCACGGCTTCTTGCTTAGAAGATGCACCCCAATCTTTAAGAGCTTTTAACAACGGCGTATCTCTACCCTTCTTATCTTTAGTTGGCCCAGGCATTTTACCCATGCGCTGTAAGAACGCTGCGCGTCTACCGCTGCTACCTGATTTTTCTGGTGGCCTAGACATACCTACCTGCTCATCATGGACTTAGGTTTTTTCTTTGCAGTCTTAGCTGCATCCTTAAAGTTCTTTGCAGAAGGCGCACCAGCTTCACCTGGGCTTCTCATCTTTTCATCAGAACCCCCTGCTATTCTCTGTTTCTTTAACCGGATATTCTCATAGAGGCCGTGCTTTTTTCCGTGTGGCATAACTATCTCCTTATCTATTAACTCATAATGTAGCTTTAACTAAGCCACTCGTAAATCTTTTTAGTTTGTTCTATACGATCTTTCAAACCATGCGTACCACCATTAACACGCTTGGTTACGGCCTTGATTGTATCATCGTCAACGCCCTTGTCACATATAGTGAACAGGTTGTTAGACCTAAAGAACCACAGAGCCGACTCAAAAGCATATTCAGTTTCAACAAAAGCTGGGTGCTTCATTACATCAGGTAAACGCATATCACTGCTAAATGATCTATAGTTAGAGCGCCCTGTTAGCTGTATAAAACCCTTGCCAGCAAATGCAAAGCCATCTCCAGAAGCTTCGTCACCATTACCCATGCGATCAGAATAAACATTGTTAGCTAATGCCTCTGGGTTTTTTGCGTAAGGCATTGCGTCCTCTACAGATTTAAACCGACTAGGCCACACAGCCATTAATCTTTCTGGAGTACTGTAGTATAAGCCCTCTTTCGTGCGCTTAAAACCACCGCTCTCATGGTGCGCTTGGCCCAGGAGATGCGCCCCACGCTTGTCAGATAGCTCATAATGCTTTGCTATAGCTCTAGCTGTGTTAGGGCCAAACGATCCATCGTCTTTTACGCCACACTTAGCTTGTAATATTTTTAATGCGTCACTCATTATTTTTTACCCATAAATTGTTTGCCACCTCTTATTCCTATAGCGGCGCTGCATACAGCAAAAACTAACCAAGTGTACCACTCTGGTAACTCAGCCAAACGATCAAAGCCGTTCTTAACAACATCTTCTAGCCCTGGGATGAAACAAAGAATAACTGGGATCATTACAACAATAGTTATAAACTCATCTTTCCAAGAGTTTTTTGTACTTTCTGCCATAATCCTTTCCCAGTCAGCAGTTGATGTTTCTTTTGACATAAGAATGGCGGCTTTGCTTTCAGCCTCAACAAGTTTTAACTTTGCGTTTGCGTTGGCTTTGTCAGCTTTACCTTGTAAATAACTACCTGCAAGGTTTGCTATTGGTGTTAGAAACTGTATCACTTTTTACCCCCCAATGCGTTGAACCCAAAGAACGCACCAACAACCGCTGACAAAGATCCGTACATCATCATTAGTACAGCATCAGCAGATGCCATGCGCTCTGGCTGTACGATAACTGCAATGGTAGTGATGCACATGATTAACAATACTACCCATGTCATGCGTAACTGATTGTCTCTTTTACTGTCCTGGTCCTCAAGCTCACGGCGTTTAAATTCAAGCATCAATTCACGCTCGTCTGGGTCTATCTTTCCGTTGTTATTAAGATCGAAAGATTCTTTGGTCATTAGCGTATTCCTCAACTATGCGGCGATTATAACCTAATATAATTAATTTGCCAAACTTATCGTATGCCGCCCATTTTTTACCATGCTCTACTATTGTTGGCTGTTCACTTCTAGGCAAGCCACCTTCATGCTGTTGTGCGTTACCATTATCTTTGCCTTTTCTGCTTGCTTTAGGCATTGCTCTTTATCCGAATATGTGCCGATCTGATAATACTTTAGATTGTCTGTATTAATAAAATGCAAGAAAACTAAAACATAAATCATTTAAAATAATCCCAGAAATCTATCCAACCCA
>Ga0209336_10000833_pt1 | contig 15531 bp, 18 predicted proteins | sample LinPmetageLP32_FD_184042 | JGI IMG/M metagenome (GOLD analysis project Ga0209336, IMG submission 184042) | Marine viral communities from the Pacific Ocean - LP-32 (SPAdes) (version 2) | ecosystem: Environmental > Aquatic > Marine > Oceanic | place: Pacific Ocean | collected 2009-08-23 | reverse complement strand
ACCTTCTTTTTTTGCAAATACAGATTTCGTCAGGAAAAATGACCAGAAAAACCAAAGTAACCAGCCGCGAGGCTGCGATTGAAGCAGCGCGCAAGTCGCTTGGCGTTATAACTGCGCCGCCTACTGTGCCACTAGCTGATGATGACTTGCCGTTTTTTGACGCGGTTATAAAAGAATATGCGAAATCAGAATGGTCGCAGCACCAGCTTGAGATTGCGGCAATGATGGCGCGCACTATGCGTGACCTTGAAGAAAACCAGCGCGAGCTGCGCGTTGAAGGCTATATCATCACGCGTCCGAGCAATGGCACAACTGTTGAAAACCCCCGGCAGCGAGTGGTCAAATCTTTGACGGGTGACTTGCTCGCCTTGCGTCGATCGCTCGGAGTACACGCGCGCGCGAAGGCAGAGCCTCGCGATGCCGCAATGCAGACGCAGCATCTTAAAGGATACGAGCAAGACAACCCATATGATAACGGGTTGCTTGCTAGACCTTCATGACGCGCGGCAAAAAGATTTGCGCATTCATCGAGCAGTTTTGCGTAATACCAGAAGGCGCGAAAGTTGGTCAGCCGATGAAGCTGCTCAAGTTTCAGCGCAAGTTTATTTTAGATGTCTTTGACAATAAGTCAGGCACATCGCGCGCCTATCTTTCGGTGGGTCGTAAAAATGGCAAGTCGGCTTTAATTGCCGCAATCGTCTTGGCGCACCTGGTCGGGCCAGAGGCAAAGCAGAATAGCCAGATTATATCTGGCGCACGATCGCGAGAGCAGGCCGCATTGGTCTTTAAACTGGCCGAGAAAATGGTCAGGCTCTCGCCCGAGCTGGCGAAGATCATTCGGATCGTGCCATCGCAAAAGATGCTGATCGGCTTGATGATGAATGTCGAATATAAAGCGATCAGCGCAGAGGCTGGCACAGCTCACGGCTTGTCGCCGATTTTGGCGATCTTGGATGAGGTCGGCCAAGTTAGAGGCCCGCAAGATAGTTTCATCGAGGCGATCGAAACGGCGCAGGGCGCGCATGATAACCCGCTGCTGATTGCGATCAGCACGCAGGCGGCAACAGATGGCGATTTGTTTTCTATCTGGCTGGATGACGCGGCCAACGCCAAGGACAAGCGGATCGTTTCGCACTTATACACCGCGCCAAAGGACTGCGATATTTTGGATCGCAAGGCTTGGCGCAAAGCAAACCCGGCGGTCGGTGAGTTTCGATCGCTGCAAGATATAGAAGATTTCGCTGCGCAGGCTGAACGCTTGCCAGCAAAAGCAAATTCATTTCGCTGGCTTTACCTCAACCAGCGGATTGAAGCGCAGTCGCCATTTTTATCACGAGCGGAATGGGCGGCTAACAGTTCTCCTGTTGAGGTTGAGGCTGGCGATACTTGTTACGCTGGCCTCGATCTTTCAGCGAGCCGAGATTTAACGGCGCTGGTTTTGGTTTTTCCAAAAGATGGCGTTTATCATGTGCAACCGCACTTCTGGCTTCCAGAGGACGGGCTGCGCGATCGAGCGAAGACAGAAAAAGTGCCTTGGGATACTTGGGCAGATCAGGGCTATCTACAGACGATCGCTGGGCCTGTGATTATTCCAGAGCTAATTGCGCAAGCAATAGCCGAGGTCAACGAGACTTATAATTTGCAGCTTATGGCATACGACCGTTGGCGCATTCACGATTTAAAACGAGAGCTAGATGCGATCGGGGCCAATGTGGCGATGCAGCCTTTTGGTCAGGGCTTCCGCGACATGGCCCCGGCGGTGGATAAGCTTGAGCAGCTAGTGGCAGAGCGAAAGCTTTGTCATGGCAATCACCCGATTTTAAACATGAACGCAGCGGGGGCAATCGTGCAGAGCGACCCGGCGGGCAACCGCAAGCTGCATAAATCTAAAAGCTACTCAAAGATTGATGGGCTGGTCGCGCTGGCGATGGCTCTGGGATCGATGAGCTATGAGGAAGTGCAGTCGAGCAGCCCTTGGGATGATCCCGAGTTCAAGCTTGCTGTTTAGGAGTAAACGCAAATGGGCGTCTTTGACAGATTTGTAAAGCCAGAGCAGCGCAGCTCGCTTGAAGATCCAAGCGCGCCGGTTAGTGCTGAAAACTTTTTGCACCTTATGGGCTGGGGTGACTATGCGTCATCTACTGGCGTTGTCGTAAACACCGAGACAGCGATGGGCGTGCCTGCAGTTTGGGCTGCTGTAAACTTTATTTCTGGCACGCTTGCGAGCTTGCCGATTGAGGTTTACCGCAAGACAGACGGCGGCTCTGAGCGCGTCAGCAATGGCATTGGTGGCTGGATTGATCGCGCTGTGAACCCTGCTCTCAGTTCGTTTAACTGGCGCAAATATACCTATGAGCAAATGCTGACTGGTGGGCGCTCAGTAACGCTAATTGTGCGCAATAATTCGGGCGAAATCACTGACTTGGTGCCGCTAGATCCAACGACTGTTCAGGTTAGCAACGCAACTGTTGATGGTTATCCGACAAAAAGCTATCGAACCAGCACACAGGTTTATGCGGCGAGCGACATCATTGATCTGACGTTCATGGTTAAGCACAATATGCTCGATGTGCGCAGCCCGCTCGCAACGCACAGAGATGTAATCGGCTTGGCAATTGCTGCATCGCGGTATGGTGCAAAGGCGTTTCAAGCTGGCGGCATTCCCCCGGCAGTATTGCAAGGCCCATTTCAAAGCGGCTCAGCGGCTCAGAGAGCGTCAGAAGACGTTGCCAAGACCACGGCCAAGCTCGCTCGCGAAGGTAGGCCCATCATGGCGCTGCCTGCTGGCCATGAGCTAAAGTCAATTGGCTTTTCGCCTAATGAGATGCAGCTTTTAGAATTGCAGCGTTTTTGCATTGAGCAGATTGCGCGGATCTATTCTTTGCCGCCAGTGTTTTTGCAGGACTTGACCAAAGGCACTTATTCAAACACCGAGCAGCAAGACTTGCACTTTGTAAAGCATACGCTGCGCCGCTGGATTGAGCAGACAGAGCAAGAAATGAATTTGAAGCTCTTTGGCCGAGTGAGCGATCTGAGCGTTAGATATAACGTAGACAGCCTGCTTCGCGGTGATTTGAAAACGCGCATGGAAGCGCACGCAACCAGCATTCAGAACGGCATACGCACGCCAAATGAGGTGCGCGATTTAGAGGACTTAGAAGCGCTGGCTTCTGGTGATGACTTGCTTATTCAGGGCGCAACAGTGCCGATCGGATCGCAAACAGGTGTTGCAGATGCCAACGCCTAATCAGGCAATGCGCAAGGAAGCTGATCGAGGCTTAGAGTGGCGCAAAGAATATGGCCGAGGTGGCACAGAGGTCGGCGTGGCTAGAGCGCGCGACATATCAAACGGCGCAAACCTATCGATGGACACAGTGCGCAGGATGAGCAGCTATTTCGCGCGCCATGAAGTGGACAAAGAGGCTGAAGGGTTTTCGCCCGGTGAAGATGGCTATCCAAGCGCAGGCCGCATTGCTTGGGCGCTTTGGGGTGGTGATCCTGGTCAATCATGGGTGCGCGGCATCTTAGCAGAAGAGGATGACAGGATGTCAGATCAAGCTGGCGAGGCACGCCACATTAAGAACATCGAGGAAACCGAAGCGGAGGTCATCATAACCTTTGGCAAGTCGGAAGAAATCTCTGCGCCAGATGCTGAAGAGATTGATGAGGCTGGTTACAAAAAAGACAAAGACAAAGATCGCCGCGAGGCTCGCGTTTCTCAGAATTTTGAAGTCAGGGCAAATGACAGCGGCGAGATCGTTGTTGAGGGTTATGCGGCTGTCTTTAACGAGGAAACAACGATTGGTGGGCAGTGGCGTGAGCAGATTGCGCCGGGAGCTTTTACAGATGCGATCGGTCGCGACGATGTTGTTTTCTTAATTAATCACGAGGGCTTGCCTTTAGCGCGCACGCGCTCTGGCACTTTGCAGCTTTCTGAAGACGATCACGGCTTAAAGATGCGCGCGTCACTAGATCTGTCAGATCCAGATGTGCGCTCGATCGTGCCAAAGATGAAGCGCGGCGACTTAGACAAAATGAGCTTTGCTTTCGTGCCTACTCGGCAAGAGTGGGATGACAGCCGCGACATGCCTCGCCGCACTATTCAAGAGGCTGATTTGTACGATGTCAGCATCGTGACCACCCCGGCTTACGCAGGCACAGAGATTGGCCTGCGCAGCTTGGAGCGGTTCAGAGAAACACAGCGAAAAACGCAAGCGCCGCGCAGAATGCGGATGAAAGCGCGCTTGCAAAGATAACGGCGGTTCCCGTTGTTAGCCCTTCCTGCGCCTTGGGCAAGCGCTTGGACATGAACGCAGTGATTGCGTCCAGTTCCCTTAGATGGAGGCCCTTATGGCTGCTATTAAAACTTTGCGGGAAACTATGGCTAATATTGCCACTGAAGCCCGTTCTAAACTCAATGAAATAAACGACGAAACCCCGGAAGCACGCGCCTCAGAAATTGAGCGTGAGTTTGATGCCATGATGGCAGAAACTGACAAGCTGCAAGGTCGTATCGATCGCGAAGAGCGCGCCGCTGCACTGATGTCAAAGCTTGAGCAGCCTGACACAAGTAAGATCCCGGCTGTAGAAGCGCGCACTGCGCCAGCAGTTGATAACGGTCTGACAATGGATTATCGCACTGCTTTTGCTGAAATGATCAGCGCGGGTGGCGATGCTTATGTTGACGCAGAAGTTCGCAATGTTTTGCGTGAATATCGCGTTCAAACAGGCGGCACCAACTCAGCTGGTGGCTTTACTGTGCCAACCGAGCTGGCAACATTTGTTGAAGAGAGCATGGCTGCAACAGGTCCGATGTACACATCCAATCTGTTCTCTGTGATTAATTCAGCTGATGGTCGCACGTTCAGCATCCCAACTGTAGACGATACAGCTGTGGCTGCTGTGGCTCATACAGAAGGCACCCAGCCAACGGATGACGGCGGCAAGGATGCAACCTTTGGCCAGAAATCAGTCGGTGCGTTTGCTTTTGATAGCGAATGGGTCCGCTGGTCAGCTGAGCTGAATGCTGACAGTATCTTAAACATGGAAAGCCTGTTGGGCAGCTTGCTTGGCGAGCGTTTGGGTCGGATTGCAAATAGCAAACTGACCACTGGCTCTGGCTCTTCCGACGTTGAGGGCATTGTGACAAACTCAGCGGCTGGTAAAACAGCGGCAAGCGCGACAGCTGTTACTGCAGACGAGATCATTGATCTGATCCACTCTGTTGATCCAGCTTATCGGGTTTCACCATCAGCGGCTATCATGATGAATGACAGCACCTTGGCGGCGATCCGAAAGCTGAAAGACGGTAACGGCAATTACCTTTGGCAGATGGGCAACTATCAGGCTGGAGTTCCACAGACCATTCTGGGCTATCCAGTGGTTGTAAACCAAGCGATGGACAGCATTGCGACGGCTAAGAAAACCATCCTCTTTGGCGACATGAAAAAGTTTTATGTCCGCAAAGTTGGTGCGCCTGCGCTGTACGTTGCCCGTGAGCGGTTTGCTCCAGACTTTGGTATCCTTGGCTTTATCCGCTTTGACGGTGTTTTGGCCAACACTGCTGCCATTAAGCACCTAGTGCAAGCCTAAGCTTAACGGTGAGGGCGTTAGCGCCCTCGCCTTTCCAATTGGAGTTTCAAGATGAAGGTCAGATTATTGGTAGGCATGGCGGGAATAGATTTCTCGCATAATGCCGGTGATGAGATTGATTGCAATGAAGCGGAAGGTAAGCGCTTTATTGAGGCTGGAATAGCTGAGCCGGTAGCTGCGCCAAAAGTGCAGCGCGCGGTAAAAAAAGTTAGCACCCGCAAGGCGGTTAAAGAGGTTTAAAAATGCCAAAACCGTTGCACAGCACACATCCAATCGAGCGCATAGACGCGCCAGCGATTGACCCTATTTCGCTGTCAGAATGCAAAGCGCAAATGCGCGTAGAATTTTCTGAAGACGATGTGATCATTAAGCGCTTGATTGCTGTTGCGATCGCTTATGTTGATGTGCGCGGTGTTTTGGGCAAGGCAATGATTACCCAAAAGTGGGCGCAGTGGTTGCCATCCAACCCAGCGCAGCAAGTCCATTTACGTTTGACGCCAGTGCAATCTGTCACGGCTGTCAAATATTATGACATCAACGGCGTTTTGCAGACTGACACTTTGTCAAACTACAAGGTTGTCGGCTTGTCGGATCACAGCGTTATTCAGCCTAAAGCTGGATTTACTTGGCCAACAACCGAGCAGCGTGATGATGCGATAAAGATTGAATATGAAATTGGCTATGGCAACGCGGTAACTGATGTGCCGCAAAACGTTAGACACGCGCTTATGATGTTGGTTGCGCATTATTATGAAAACAGAGAGCAGGCGCAAAAAGATGTGCTAACTTCTGTGCCATATGGCTTCGACGATCTGTTAAATTTAGATCGAGCGTCTTGGTATGGCTAGTGCCGGGGCGCTTAGAGAGCGCGTTACGTTTCAGCGCTTAGACAGCAGCGCTGTCGATGATTACGGCAACGTTTATACTGGTTGGTCAAATCTTGCGTCACGCTTTGCGGATCTACGCGAGCGCACTGGCAAGGAAAGCATACAAGGTGGCGCACTGTCTGACACTAATTTTGCCACTATGCGCTGCCGCTCTGACAGCGTGACTGAGGCTGTTACATCTGCTGATCGAGTAGTTGCCAGAGGCATTACTTGGGCAATTAAAAACGTTATTCAAGTTGATGCTAAAGACACGCTCATGGAGTTTGTGCTTGAGCGCGGTGTAGCGTCATGAAAATCGTTGGCTCAAAAAAGCTGATCAAGCAGCTTGGCGATTTGCCAGATGTTACGCACGCAGCTCTGCGCAAGTCGATTAAAAACAATGCAAAGTATGGCGAGCGCAAAGCAAAAAGCCTTGTGCCGGTTGATACAAAAACGGGCAGCGGCAAAACAAAAGCCGGTATTAGTTCGACCGTTTATGAAGATAAAAACGCTATTTATGGTTTTATTAATTTTACCGATGGCACAAAAAAAGATGCGATTAGGATTGCTTCAATAAATTATGGTCGCGAAAAAGGCGATAGAGGCACAACTGAGGGTTATGGCTTTATAGGCGTTACCAAGCTGCTAGTCGCCAAGCGCTCTGTGAACAGCATCAAGCGTATTATGAAAAAAGCTGTAAAGGACGCGATGAATGGCTGACGGTTATGGCTTGGCTTTGCAAAAAGGTTTGCGCGCTGCGTTGGTTGCAAACTCTGATGTCACTAATCTAGTTTCGACGCGTATTTACGATGAGCCGCCACAGAATGTGACGTTTCCTTACCTGATGTTTAATACAATTCAGCCCAATGCTTTCGACACTGACACGGCTCAGGGCGCGCTTGTTGACATAAGCTTAGAGGCTCACTCTCGCAGCGCGTCAGGGCGCGTGGAGTGTATGCAAGTGGTCGAGGCAGTCAAAGACGCTTTACACCGTCAAGAGGCTGCTGTGACCGTCACAGGCTTTACGTTGGTCGAGCTAATTTTTGAGGCATTTTCTGCCAGTCGAGACAATGAGGGTCGTGGGTTCACAGCCGTCATTTCACTTCAAGCGATGCTTGATACCGCCTAAAATCCCGCGCTCTGGGCAAGCGCTAAATACGGAGGCCAATCATGGCTAAACAACTTGGACGCGCCCTGCTTGTCAAAATTGATGATGGCGGTGGCAACAAAAGCAACCTGTGTGGCTTAAACTCAAAATCGCTGACAATTAACAATTCAAGCATTGATGTCACAACGCCTGACTGCACAACGCCAGAGGGCGCGTTGTACACAGAAACGCTGGCTGGCTTAAAGAACGTTTCAGTTTCTGGTGATGGCTTTTTTGAAGACAGCACTGCTGAAGCCCGCATGAATACTGTGGCAATGGCGGCTGATAACAGCACGCCTTTTGAAGTAATTGTGCCAGACTTTGGCACATATTCGGGCACGTTTCGAATTACCTCTTTAGAGTTTGGCGGCGAAACTGAAGGCGGTGTAACTTATTCTCTGTCGCTCGAAAGCAGTGGCGCAGTAACGTTTGCTGCCGCCTAATGACGATTACGGCTGAAGCGCCGCGCGGGGGTGTTGCTGAATATCTGGGCGACACCTCTTACACCTTCAAGCTGCGCAATCGAGAAATTGAACGTTTTGAAGACAAGCACAGAGGCATCTTTGACCTTTGGGAAGGTTTCTTTGAGCGAGGCAAAAAGCCTACCAGCAAAGAAATCAGAGACATTTTAGCTTTAGGCTTAGTGGGCGGCGGCATGAAAGACCATGAAGCTGACGAAGTTATTTCTAAAGCTGGCCCGGCTGACCTGATGCGAATGTACCAGATCGCGCAGGCTGTCATTGGCATAGCTTTCATGCCTGACATTGGCGATGAGGCAGAAGTAAAAAAAAAGACAGCGGCACACCCCAAAGCCGCTTAAACGTTAGGGCTATGATTAAAAGCGGAATTGTCGCTGGGCTGAAGCCTGATGAAATTCGCGACATGATCCCGAAAGATACCTGGCTGGTTTTTAAAGGCTGGTCTGATGCTCACTCGCCCAAAAAGGCGGGCAATGAAGCAATGACTGCGGATGATTACCGCAATTTAGTGGAGCGCGTTGATGGCGGTTACAGCAGAGCAGCTTAATATTATTCTAAGCGCCAGAGATAAAGAGTTTACAAAGGCTATGGATCGCGCGCAGCGGCGCGTTGAAAGCTTTGCTAAAAAATCACAAAAAGAATTAAAAGGTACAAGCAAATCTTTTAACCTTTTAAGTACAGCCGCTTTAAAAATGGGCGCTGCTTTATCATCAGGGGCAATTGTTGCTGGTTTTGCTAAGTCAATTGACGATGCAACAAGGCTTGCAAAAGAGATTAATAATCTCGCAGACATTTCTGGAAGTAGTGTTGAACGCTTCCAAGAATTAGCGTTTGCCGCCAAGACGGTCGGCATAGAGCAAGATAAACTTGCTGACATATTAAAAGATGTGAACGATAAATTTGGCGATTATATTGCGACTGGTGCTGGCCCGCTTGTAGACTTTTTTGACAATATTGCGCCTAAAATTGGCCTTACAAAAGATGCCTTTATCGGATTGTCTTCTGAACAGGCGCTTGGACTTTATATTAAAAGTTTACAGCAAGCGAATGTTAATCAACAAGAGCTTACGTTTTATCTTGAAGCACTAGCTTCAGACGCTACAGCTTTATCACCTTTATTTTATAACAATGCAGAAGCTCTAGATGCACTCGCAGGCAGCGCTCAAGATCTTGGCGTAATTCTAGATGAAGACCTAATTCAAAGGTCTGTCCAACTTAGAAATCGTTGGGATCAAGTGTTAAGCGCAATGCAGTCTAAATTTAATAGCTTTGCGCTTACAGTTCTGAAAGGTTTCGACGCAATTTTTAATATTTCTGAAACAGAGCAAATGAGAGAGCTTGAGGAAGAAATAACAAAAATTGAAAAAGAAAGAGCGCGCCTTAGCGATCTTATGCAAAAAGCTTCAGAGCTTCCTGAAGGTCAATTAAAAACTAAAACGATGTCTGGCATCACCGCTGATTTAAATAAACAGAGCGAAAAATTAAACGCGACTTTGGAGTTGCATAAAGCAATTGTTGATAATTTAGAAAAAAGAATAAATCTTGAGAATGAACTTTCTGGCAGTGGTTCTGGCACAACAACAGACACCAGTAACGCTACAAGCACGACAGACGCTTTGACTAATTCTACCGCCGCTCTGACCGCTGAAGTCACTAAGCTTGAAACGGTTATGAGCACAGTTGAAAGCTCAATGGAGCAGGCATTTATGTCAATGGTCGATGGCACCATGACAGCTAAAGACGCGTTTAAAGCAATGGCTTCTGACATTATTCGCGAGCTGTATCGCATCTTTTTGGTCAAGCAGGCTACGAAATTTATTACTAGCAGTATAGAAAGTGCGCTTGGCGTTCCAACGTCTGCGCCAACGGCTGGCGCGGCATCTGGCCGTGCAGTTCAATCTGGCACGCCATACATGACCGGCGAAAGCGGGCGCGAGCTTTTTGTGCCATCGCAGAATGGCCGCATACTTAGCCCGGCGCAAAGCAGAGGCGCGCTTTCTGGTGGCGGTAATGGCGTAACAGTTGTTCAAAATATCAACGTCACAACTGGCGTTCAGCAAACAGTGCGCACTGAAATCAAGCAGCTCATGCCGCAAATTGCTGACAGCGCAAAAGCTGCTGTTGTAGATGCCAAACGGCGCGGCGGCTCATATGGAAGGGCGTTTGCATAATGGCTATCAGTTACCCGCTTACAATGCCAACGCATACCGGCATTCGCAATGTTGAGCTGCGCGCGACTAACGCGGTCGCATATTCTCGATCGCCATTTACATTCTCCGGGCAAGCGCACGCATATGCCGGGAAGGCGTGGCAAGCAGATATAACCTTGCCGCCAATGAAGCGCACAAACGCTGAGCAGTGGATAGCGTTTTTGCTTTCACTAAAGGGGCAGCTCGGTACGTTTTATCTAGGCGACCCTAGAGCTTGCACACCTTTGGGGTCTGCGCGCGATGCTGACACAATTTTGGTAAATGGCGCTCTATCATCTGGCGACACTATCAACATCGATAGCGCCCCTGCCAGCCGGACTGACTACCTAAAGGCTGGCGATTATATGCAGATTGGAACGGGCACCAGCAGGCAGTTATTTAAAGTTCTGACAGATGTAGATACAAATGGATCTGGGCAAGCCACAGTAGATGTCTGGCCAAATGTTAGAACGACTATTGCAAACAATTCCGCTGTTACCGTGCAAAGCGCTAAAGGCATCTTTCGACTTATTACAAACGAGCAAGCGTTTAGCATAAATGAGGCCAGCATTTACGGCATAACATTTGGAGCGATTGAAGCGGTATGAGCAGAACAATACCATCAGCGCTGCTAACAGCGCTTAGCCAGCCAGAGGTTCAGCCCTATTATGCAGTTGAGCTTGATTTTGATAGCACGCCTATCAGGCTGTGGACGGGCTACGGTGAGAGAACAATATTAGGCAATATTTATAATGGCGGCGGTAGCCTTTTGACAATCAGCGGTCTTGAAGAGGCAAGCGATTTGTCAGCAAAGGGCATTACTTTATCGTTGTCTGGCGTGCCTTCAACGCTTGTAACTCTTGCTTTGAGTGAGCCTTACCAGCGGCGTGAATGTAAAGTTTATTTTGGCACAACAGATACGTCTGTTCCAATTGAAGTTTTCAGCGGCTTAATGAATACGATGACGATCGAGGACAGCGGTGAAACAAGCGTGATTTCAATTGCCGTTGAAAGCAAATTAATACGTTTAGAAAAAGCCAGTAATCGCAGATACACCGAGGAAAACCACCTGTCTCGGCACACGGGCGATACGTTTTTTTCATATGTTACTGACTTACAAGACAAGCAAGTTTTATGGGGCCGAGAGAGAGTTTAAACGGCTATCTCGCATCTGTTCGAGATAAGTCTTTTAAATGGGGCGAGCATGATTGTCTGACTTTTACCAATGGCGCTTACAAGGCAATGTATGGCGCTGGCTGGGCTGATGACTGGCTTGGCCGATATGCACAGAACTTACGCAGAGATAAGCTTAAATCTGAGTTTGGGTTTAACTCGTTCACTGCTGCTGTAGACAGCAAGTTAAACAGAATAAACTATGTGCCGCCGCTCGGTGCGTTGGTAACAACTAAACAATCGCAGCGATGGATAATTGGAGTGGCTATGGGCATTTGCACAGGTCAAAAAGCCGTCTTTCTATCTAAAAAAGGCATGTTGTTTTTGCCGCTTGATTACATTCACCAAGCATGGATTAAAGAAATATGAGCAAATACAAGCTGGGTGATTACACAGTTCAAAAGTGGAATGACTGGGATAGAGTTCCTAGAGATCCCGTAACTGTTGGCGCGGCTATACTGCAAGCTGTTGCCCCGGCTTTTGTTGCTGGGCTGTCAGGTGCTGCTGCAATAGGGTTGGCTTATGCGGTAGGCTACATTGCAATCACAGCCGTTACATCTTGGGCGTTAAAGGCACTTACTCCAAAGCCAGATTTCGGCGCGCTTGATAGCTCTGGCATTTTAGTCAACCGAATTGCTGGAATTGCCCCACAGGACTTTATTTATGGTGAAGTGCGAAAGGGTGGAGTTGTAACGTTTTATGAAGCCACTGGCGACGAAAACATATATCTACATCAAATAATTTGCCTTGCTGGTCACGAGTTAAATTCGATTGGTAACATTTACATTGATGACCAGGTGGCAACATTTAGCGGCAATTTTGTCACAACAGCAGGCTCTGGTTCAGAGCAAGTTAATTGGGATAGTAAGATCCGCGTCAAGAAATATGACGGGTCGCAGACAACAGCAGACAGCGACCTTTTATCTGAAACGAGCGCAACAAGTTCATTTAAAGGCTTAGGTATTGCTTACCTTTATGTCAGATATGAATATGACCAAGATGTTTTTGTAAATGGCCTGCCTACCGTCACGGCTGTTTTACAAGGCAAAAAGGTTTACGACCCTAGAACGTCATCGACCGGCTACAGCAGCAATGCTGCACTTTGCATTCGCGATTTTTTAAGTTCGTCATATGGCCTGACTGACAGTGCAATAGATGATGTAAGCTTTTCAGCCGCTGCAAATGAGTGCGATGAAAACGTTACTTTAAATGGCGGCGGTACAGAGAAACGCTACGCTCTGAATGGCATCGTGCAAGCAAACAGATCGGTCGGCGATGTTTTGGGTGATATGGTCACAGCTTGCGCTGGCACCTTATTCTGGGGTTCTGGCTACTGGAAGCTAAAGGCTGGCGCTTACTCATCACCGGTTAAAACATTAACATTAGATGATTTAAGAAGCCCAATTGCCTTGGATACACGCATCACAATGCGCGATAGTTTTAACACTGTCAGGGGAACATTTGTTGACGCTTCACAGGGCTGGATAAGCGCTGACTATCCAGGGGTCACAGGCGCTGCATTTGTCACTGAGGATAACGGTGAGCAAGCGCTGCTTGATTTACAGCTACCGTTTACAACAAGCTCTGCGACTGCGCAAAGGCTTGCTAAACTGACGCTGTTTCGCGGTCGTGAGCAAATGACCTTTAGCGCTGATTTTAGCTTAGATGCGCTCGATGTAGAGGTTGGCGATATTATTGGCATCACCAACGCTCGATATGGCTTCAACGCAAAAGAGTTCGAAGTTGTTGGCTGGAAGTTTTCATCAAACCAAGATGCTGGTGATCTTAGAGTTAATCTTACGCTAAGAGAAACATCTGCTGCTGCATTCAATTGGAACGCAGAAGAGACAGCGATTACTAGCAACAACACTACATTGCCAAGCCTCTCAAGTGGCACGGCTGTAACGGGGCTTTCTGTAAGTGATGGCGGCTCTTCGGTGCAAACTGATGGGACAATTGTTAATGGCCTATTGGCGAGTTGGACGGCTCCAACGAACAGCTTTGTGAGTTCCTACGAGATTGAATGGGGGCAAACATCAAGCGCGAACAGAACAACATTTGTTAGTGATACTACGTCAGCTTTATTGTCGCCTGTTGTTGACGGCGTAAGCTATACGGTAAGAGTTAGAAGCGTTTCGGTGAGTGGTTTCCGTGGGGCATACTCATCTGCTACGGGTACATCTGGCGGGGATACTACAGCCCCAAGTGTGCCCACATCTGTCACGGCGGCGGGTGGCTATAAGTACATTACAATTTCTTGGACAAACCCCGCTAATGCCGATTTAAGCCATGTTGAGATATATGAGAACTCAACCAACACGACCACGGGCGCTTCTGTCGTGGGTACGGCTTCGGGCAATAGGTTTGTGAGGACAAACTTAGGCTTGGCTCAGACCAAATATTACTTCCTAAAGGCGGTTGATTTTAGTGGTAACAAGTCTGGGTTCTCATCAGGCACGTCAGCACAAACGGAATACATTGATAACAATGATTTTGAGAATGGTGTAAGGCAACTATTCCTTGACCAAAACCTTGATATTATTGCGCCAGTTTCTTCTTTGCCTTCTTCGGGTGCTTTTACTGGCCAACAAGTATTTCTCACGACAACGGGCAAGTTGTATCGGTGGAGCGGAAGCGCGTGGGTGCTTACGTTAGCGGCGGCGGATGGTGGCGACATTACGGATGCGACAATCACAGGCAACAAGGTTGTTGCAAATACAATTACAGGTGGCTTGCTTGCTACCTCTGGGATCATCACTAGCTCTGCGCAAATGGATAATGCAGTTATCTCGACAGCAAAAATTGGCGATCTTCAAGTTGATAGAATTAAGATTGCTGATAATGCGGTTTCGGTAACGGCTACGGATACGGTGGTTAATAACACCATCACACCAACCCAAGGCATAAACTTTAATCCCCAACCTGTTTCATTCTTAACAAACACAAATTTCGCAGCGGTTGGGGGTATAACAAACCTAACAAGAGCAACGGTTCAATTTCACCCTAACCCATCTCAACTTATTGCAAACGGCACGGGTGCAAGGTTTGGCGTATATATTTTGATAACAGTTGGCACAACAACATTAGCGGAAGTAATTAATTTTGTTGAAAGGTCAAATACAAATAGCGTTGGTTCTGGAGGCACGGTACAAAACTTTTTTACTTTGTATCAATATATTGGAACAGAAGCGGTAAGTTTTGTTTGCCCTTGGGTTTCCTCAACAAGCGCAACATATACGGTTGAGATGAGTATAAGCTCTGGATACTTCACAAGCACGGGCGCTTTTGGTTCGCAAACAACTGGCGGCACATTTGATGGCGCTCTTGAAACTGGGTTTTTAGCAAAATGATCTATCGGTATGCAAAATTTAGTGATGAAGGCTTTTTTCGAGGGGTAACAACATCTTTGTCTCCAGTTACAAACGATCAATTTACATTGGTTGAAACCTCCTTGCCAGATATGGAATTAAAATCATCCCGCCTTGTCGATGGGGCAATAGTTACGGGCGTTGATGAGGAAGTCATAGATAACTCTTTAACGGACGAGGCCATAATTACACTTGCGAGGGAGCAAAGGGATTTGCTTTTGCAGCAATCAGATTGGACGCAAGTTCCTGACGCGCCCGTTAATGCAACGTCATGGGCGACATATAGGCAAGCTTTGAGGGATTTACCATCCCAACAAGGGTTTCCTGACAACATTGTTTGGCCTAATAGACCATAGTGGAGAAAGATTTAATGGCAATAGAGGGCTAGCTTTTGCTTTAAGCATACTATGCTTTTTACAATAAAGCCAAATGCGCTTCGCGTTATTAACTCGATCATGAAAACTTTGCTTGGGCAGTACAGCAGCCAGCTACGCTAGAGCAAAAATAGCTTTTAAAACATTTGCGTCGATTTATGCAGTCCAAAACTACTAATTATTTGGCTAAATTAGTAGTATGGGATATAATAGCCAATAAACTTTAAACTTTCGGAGTAAATAAAATGGCATCCTTTGTTAAAATAAATGATTTTGTTAAAAACGCAGTGGAGAATATGGACTTACAGAGCGATCAACTTGTAATTGCTCTCTCAAATACAGC
>Ga0209336_10000831_pt1 | contig 15546 bp, 27 predicted proteins | sample LinPmetageLP32_FD_184042 | JGI IMG/M metagenome (GOLD analysis project Ga0209336, IMG submission 184042) | Marine viral communities from the Pacific Ocean - LP-32 (SPAdes) (version 2) | ecosystem: Environmental > Aquatic > Marine > Oceanic | place: Pacific Ocean | collected 2009-08-23 | reverse complement strand
TTTCAGTGGCATTGCTGGTGTCGGTGGTAAGCTCGCGAAAATTTCTGGTTTTGAAAAGACAGGAGATTTTGTTCAAGCCGCTGCCAATGCTGTTGACCCGGCTAATATCTCAGCAAATGCCGTTAGCGCAGCGGTCGGATCTGTCATACCAAAAAAATTGCCAGAAAATCTGATGGCTGGGGGCATGAAGCCAACAACAACGTTAACACCAGATCAACGTAGTGGTCTTTTAAGGACCGCCGTTGAGCAAAAGATAATGCCTAATGAAGCGGGTGTGGCTAGACTCAATACGTTGGTAGATACATTCGGTCGGCAAGTAGATGGTCTAATAGATCGAGCGGTGGACTCAGGGAAAACTGTGGATGCGACAAGTCTATTAAATGGCTTGTACGACATGGAAGCTAAATTGATGGATGGTGGATCGACACAGAAATTCAAGGATGTCGAAATTATCAACAGCGTAAGAGATGATCTTATAGAGTCAATATACGGCAGGGGTGTTAAAGAGATTGATGCGTCAACGCCGCCAATGCCTCTTACAGCGGCTCAGTTACAAGCAATTAAAAGAGACGCTTATGCCAGGGCAGATTACAAGGCTGATGACCCGGTCACAAATTTGAGAAACGAGGCAACAAAAGTTATTGGTCGTGATGCAAGACAAGGTATAGAGCAACTTGTTCCTGGTGTTAGCGTGCCAAATCGAAGGATGGGCGAACTGCTCGAATTAAGAGAGCCATTACAAAGATCAGTTAATAGGATCAATAACAGGAACCCAATTAGTCTTAGCCAAGTTATTGCGGGTTCGGCTGGAGCTAGTGCATTCGACGCCCCAGGTGCAGCGGTAGGTCTATTAGCTTCGAGCATCAATAGTCCTATGAATCAAGCAAGATTAGGAATAGGTTTAGAGCGTATGCGACAAGTACCGCGTAACCCAATAAGATCTCTTATGAGTCCCGCGCCCGGAAGAGGTCTTATTAGGGGTGGGGCATATGCGGGTAGGAATACGGAAGGATTAAGGAACCGAGGATTGCTAGGCCGATAACCCTCCCAACGTATAGATAAAGCGAAATTTTTTTTGGACAGTAACGGTTTTTGGTAACGGTTTTGTTGTCCATCTCTGTCCATCTACGCCCATCACCGACTTAGTAACTTTAATAATATCAATTAGTTATAAAGGACACAGACGGACAGAAAAGGATATCATAGGGGTTCGAAACCCCTAGGGGACGCCACTTTTCTTTCAGTAAAATCAGTAGCTTAGTGTTTTATGAGGGCCGTTGGTAACGGTTTTGTAACGGTTTCTTACCTCAATCAACCAGATGTAGGCCATGATTTTGCACTGCAACACCGTCTAAATGGGATCGATCCTTCTTTCCTGAGAAAGAATTTATGAAATGTCCGTATATCCTCTGAAACACACCTATGCCGTGGCCTAATTCCCTGGCGCATTCCGCGTCAGCAGTGTTCGGCTGACTTATTAACTCGGATGCCCTAGTATGCCGACAAGTGTATATATCTCTCGTGGCATAGCCTCTTCTTTGGAGAGGGATTTTCATTTCTTGGTGAATATCTTTATGTCTCTTATAAAGAGGTTTTCTGTCCTTAATAATATTCCCCTCTGAATTAACGAAAAGAAAATCATATTCATCCAGGCTAGATACATATTTCCTGATAGATTCTCTCGCCCAAACTGGTATATAAATCCATCGGTGCTGGCAAGTTTTAGTTGTGTCAATACCGTCTTGTTTGACTGATTGGTAAATATGAACATCTTCAAAACCGTCACTAAAACAATCTTTTGTGACAGCCAAGATTTCCCCGGTCCTTAAACCGCACCCAAACCCTAAAATTAAGATTAAGTTAAAATCACCACGCCTTGTGTAGTCAAAACGATTTGATGCAGAGATTAGCTTTTGTCTTTCTGGTTCTTCATATTTATCGACAGGTAGCTTCTGCGTAGCTTGCACCTCAATACCATCTACAGGGTTGGGCCAGATTTGATGTTTTTTGAAAACCTGTCTACACGGTATTAACCGATTTTTTATTTCAGAGGAAGAATATTGGCTACCATCTTTTTTACGCCAGCTAGATTTGATATCGTCAATCTCAGTCTGGTGTATTGCACCTAATACTCTACCTTTAAGTTTTGGTATCCAATAAATTTCGAGATCGCTTTTAATCTCTCTATAGGTTTTTTTATTACAGATTAAATTAAGGTATCGATCAACAGCAGATTCAAATGGAAATAGGTAATAGTCGTTGCCTAGTTTCCCTATTTTATTTTCTTCTGCGCGGATCGCTCTTAGCTTTTTCGCTGCTGCAATATGCCTTGCATTGTATGGCGAGTACGATTTGTCGAGCAATTCTTGTTTGTCTTTTCCCCATCTGATAAGAATTTGTTCTCCAAATTGCCACACTCCGGTTGCAAGTTTTCTAACGATTCTTTCTCTAGCCATTGGTTGACCTCCCGCAAGTTCACCAAAATTTGTCTACCTACTATTATGTAATGCTTCCCTTCGTCCCAATGCCGCTTTTTCCATCCATCAAAAACGCCGTCTGTAATACCTAAATCGGCTGAAAACTTACTCCTATGAATAAATTCTAAATTCATTTTATTCTCCTAGTACGGCACATCGTCATTGAAAAACTTATTAAGGTCTTGCTTTGTTGGCGTCTTCGGAGCACTCACCTTGCTGTCTTTAGGCTTTTTCTCTTTCCCAATTTTCCCAGAAATAAACTCACCGTATGGGCCTTCTTTTTTTACCGCGCCCAGCCAATACTCCTTACCCTTGAGAAAAATTGAACCAGAGTAATCATCGTGCCAATCCTCTACCTTCGGTCCTTTTTTTAAGTTCAGACTAAAAGTTCCCGTTTTATCAAAATCTTTATCCATTCATGCTTCTCCTTTTGTTAACTCGTTCGTTGAGTTCATTAATAAATTTTTCTGCCTCTTCCATCATCAACGCCATGCGTTCTGAATCAATTGGAAAAGGTATAATCATTAGTTGCTGTGCTTCTTCAACCCGAGGATCGTATTGCACGAAGTCAACTTCCGTCGCTCCGACACACGCTGCTTGGCATAACATCTGCCATTGGTAGTCTGAATTGATTTGATCGACCCACCGCGTATCTGTTTTCGGCACACCCTCGAGGTTTAACTGAATAAGGGCATCGTGCTTATCTGAGTATGGGCATTTAATTTCAATGAGTTTATTTTCCAAAATCAGTTTGCCATCTGGGCTTGCTGCTAATCCTTCCAACGTTGGGTGGTCAACAAGTCCCATCTCTTCTATCGAATCTCCTGTAGCTAACTCGTAAGCTCTCCGCGCATCTGGCTCGTATTTTGTACCCCATTCCATCGCGGTCAATTGTGCTGAACCAAATGTTTTTTCGCGCCTAATATCAAAATTTTGATTCTGAAGTTCAATAAGTAAATTTTCTCGTGCCGCTAAATAACCGCCGCGCTTACCTGGCATAATGTGTCCAATAACACTAGCTGTGAGTTTCCCCATTCGAGCCTCAAACCATTCTTCACTTCTCTGCTTCAACAACCTGACTCCTTGCCTGTTTTATAATGTCAGCCCCTGCCGAAAAACGTTTCTTATAGTCTTTGTCCAGTCCTTTAAAATCCTTACCCTGTGTTATATCTTTGTATTTTTTTGCAAGCTCTTCTTTAGTTTTGGTTTTCATTAGGCTAAAGATTGCGTCGGCAATCATAATTTCTGACTCTCCTTTGGGCTCTGGCGCGACAAATTCTTTAACAGTATTAGATTCCTCTTGGCCGTCAACGTCGTCAGGGTCTTTCTCGAAGGTTAGATTAAGTAACAGTTGAAGGTTGTAACGTCTCCAGTAGGTAATTTTCCGTCCATACTCTTGCTCAAATCCCGGTCTATCTAAGACGCTTGATCCGCTCGTAGTAATAGAAGACCCAGAATTCACATGGATTATTGTTGTTTGAACATCAAGGATAAATTTATCTTCAATAACGCGGGTGGAAGAACTATTGCTAACGATCAGCCCTTGTTCTTTTAAACAGTGCTTAATCGCTCCTACGAGTGCTTTGAGCGATGCAAACTTCCAACCACGGCCAGAAGCATCGACCGTAGAATCAACCTCAATCGGACCGATGGCCTCTGCCACGTTCTGGAGTGCAATGTGTAACATTATATTTTCATTTCCCATCTATATTTACCTCATTGTTTTTGTACTTTTTATACACTTAGCTGACAAAAAAAAGCTATAGGCTTACTTGATGTCCAATGACCAGACCAACGCTGTCTTCTTCATTAATTTCTATTGTCCGGTTTGGAAAATTATCGTTAAGCAAAGTCGCAAGATTGTCACCTAAATATTTTGCAAAAGTGATTTTGTCTTTGCCGTTCACACAAATCATCTTCCCGGCTTTCAGATCTGCTTCAAAATCAACGTAGCAAATAGCGCCGCTCGGTAAAAGGGGTGCATTCGCTTCGCTCATCACTTCAATACAGTACGTGTGTTCGCTGTGCTCACCGGGCCAATAAACTTGGCGCTCAGATTTTGTTCTTCTATTAATTTGATTACTTATTGCCAATTCGCTTTCTCCCACAAGCCAGTTCACATCAGCAGCACCTTGGGTAGGCCCTGGCGTTCGTACCTGACTCGCTATCCGATTCGCCTCTGATTCTAATCTTGGGCTAAAATCTCTTAATTCGATTTGTAAAATTTCGCAAAACTGAACAGCATGAAGAAGATTAATGTCATTAATGCCGTTAAGCATATGGCTGACGCTTGAATAGGCTCCTGATTTGAACCCCATCAGTTTCGCAATCTTCTCGTAAGTCAGCCCCATTCCGCGAGCTTTCTCGTTATATATCTGTTTTAGCTTTGCGCTTTCTTCTTTTCGCATTACACTATCCCGAATTAGCAATTCAAGGATAGTACCCCTAAGACACTTCGTATACAAGCAGTATTTAATACCATACATTTTGTATGGCGGGTTTGAAACAATCTCAAAAATCTTTAGAAGTGACAAGTCAAAACTTGTCGTTTTACAAAAAAAAATATAATAAATATTATAAAAAAAACATAAATGGTAGAATTTACAGATGAGCGCGAAAGAATTAAAAAAAGTTTTCAAAAAGTATCAGCGAAAATCAGGGCACAGTATTACTGAAACATCGAAGAAATTAGGCTGGTCGAGTAGTAAGCTCGGCTTGTTCCTAACCGGGGCAAGGAAGATCTCAGTCGAGGACGCAATTGTTGCCGCCAATTTTTTTAACACAGACCCGCGAGAGATCAAGCCAGATTGCGTTATGCCGCAAGTTTTGCGAGTCAAAGTAAGTCATGTCGTAAGCGGTAACGCTCCATTGGCCGAGTATAGAGACTTTCCGATTCCCAACCTCGTACGGTTTTGCATTTATGTCGATCACCCTCTATTGGTCGAAAGAGGTGAAGATGCTGTTGATGATGAATTCCAAGACAATGCTTTTTTACCAAAAAATTCTTATATAACGTGTAACCATAAAAACGAACCACTTCCGCAGTCAACAATTTGGCCTATCACACGAGCCCCTAGCTGGATTTTGAAAAAAGACAATCGCTTTAGAGTGATTAAAAATGTTCTCGCGCCCAGAAAGTCTGGTTGGGAAGTGCTCGGATATATTATTTCAATTAGATATTTCTAACTGCGACAATTTGTCTCATCATTTTATTTGACAATATAACCATACAGATTGTATGTTCCAATTTATGGACACGAGCAGCAACATAATAAGGAAAAATCTTTCAGCCGAGCTGAAACGACAATCGGTTAAGGCTATTGATATCACCAGAGCAACCAAATTATCTGCACGCCAGGTTAAAAAAATTCTTTGTAACGAAGAAAAATCCTTAAAAATAAATTTATGCCACGCCGTTGAAATATGCGATTTTTTAGGCGTAAGCGTCGATGAAATGCTAGGTCGGGATATGTCACGGACAACGAAGGTCGCTAAAATAAAGAAAGAAATTTTTAAATATCGCGATTTGAGAAAACAGCGTGATACAGATTTATCGACCAAGGCAGACGTACTGTTCAAATTAATTAACGATCTCCACTAATTTTTTCTTGCATGAAAACTATATAAAAAGTACAGTTAGTTTATCTACTGTATATGTGAGTAACTTATGTACCCGACAACTTTTCGAAGACCCATTCCCCTTGGCGAGTGGATAGAGGCTAAACGTTTAAAGAAAACCGATGCAGCAAAGCATTTCGATTTCGCGTTAGTCACGATCCAAAAATTAATAGCGGGTAAGCGAGACATCGGTGTTCTTAACAACGAGGAGTTAGTAGAGACAAAAGAAATCGAGGTTGTCAATATCCATGCGGATGGTCAAATGATCGGTTATCCAAAGTCTCAGAAAATTATTATCACCAGAAAAATCCATCCTCGTGGTCCGATGAAAAATTCCGAATGGAGCACAAAGTTCATATGATCGACGCTGCCCACCTTAATGATTTTCTCGATGGCAGGGAGGTTCGCAATGGTCAGTATGTTTCTCGATGTCCTCTGTGTACCAGTTCCAGTGAAACGCTATATTACAGAGATGGTCATACCGGAACCGTGATTGAGTGCAAGGTTGGATGCGACAAAAAGGAACTGCTCTCATACTACGGTCTTAGCATGAAGGATCTTTTTCCCAATACCCAAACCTATGTGCGGCCTCCCTATAATCCAAGCGATGATTTGATGAACGCAAAGATTATAAAGGCTGCGTTAAAAAGGGGTGAAACATGGTCCGACAGCGATTTGCTTTGGGCCTCCAACGTAAAAGATAGATTACAAAAAAATGGATTTTTAAATGGACGTTGAGGCTTTAAAAAAAACAATAGCTCTCAAGGATCCAGTAGCAACCGCTATATTCTCTTTCCTCAGCACGCTACCTGACGGTCAAGCTGCGAACGCGAGTGGTATTATGGCGCAATTTTCGATCGGCGACATCAAGTTCTATCGTGCAAGAAAACTTTTGCTCCAGCACAACTTTATTATTGAGCATAAGAAGCATTCGCACGACGGAAGTTTTGCGGGTGTCAGTTACTCAGTTCCACATGAAACCGCTATGCCGAAAACAGCACGCCGTGTTATCGAAAAAGACGAAGCGGTGGAGTTGGCACGGAAATTGATAAAGACAACAGATAATATATCTAACGATAATATATCTAACGATAATCTAAAACCTAAAACAAAAACATTGTCGGATCGTAATGCCGAAAACGGCATCACGGCGAATTACTCTGATGAATTTAATTATTTTTGGATGATTTTTACCCCAACGTTGGGAGCAAAGGGATCTAAGAGCGAAGCGTTCAAGGAGTGGAAAAAATTAAGGTTTACAGATTCCGATGTTGAACAAGTGCTGAAAATTTCTCAGGCCGAATACCGCCGAAAGTGTGCGGTTCGGAAGGCGGGGGAGTGGGATCCAAACTTCCCGCACGTTTGTCGAATTCTCAAACAGCGGTTGTGGGAAACCTGGGCTGAAATGCAAGTTGCCTCCCCAACGTTTAAGGAGATAATGATTTGATCGTCGATAGGATTTCAGTTTCGGATTTTAATCAAGACACGCTAGATTCGGTTCTTAAAGAAAAAACTCAGCACCGGGTCCAGTGGCTCAATCGCCACAAAGAAAAAATTCTTGCTGACTCTAGCGAGTCGGTAGCGCTTCAAGGCATAAATATGTGCTGGGAAAAACTACACGGTCGAGTAGTCCTTCAGTTCGGCTGTGTATCAACGTGGATAGGAATTGACGGTCATAAAAAATCCAGCGCATTAAATCAGATAGCTGCCTTTGCCGCGAGAGACCATGTGGTCGGCATTTGTTCATTAGAAATGGATGTCCGGTCTGTCGGTGAACTTTTATGCAAGCAATCAACTGGCGCTGTAGATCCAACACAGGAACTCAAAGAAAAATATATCGATTGGTCAGAGAACCGCATACTCGTTTACGATCATGTGGGTACGTGCAAGGTGCTCGAGGTATACGCCCTCATTTTAAAAATGACTCGGGACTACGGTGCGAAGTTTATCGTGATCGACTGTTTGCAAATGATCGAAAATGTTTGCGGCGATACCGAGCGAGAACGCGAGTTTTACGCGATGATGGTTCAACTTGCAAAAGGGTACAACATCCACATAGCCATCGTGCATCACGCCAGGAAGCCCGATAAGGGCGGTGATGAGTACATACCCACCCGGTTCGATGCTTTGGGTTCTGGTTCGATCTCACAACTCTCGAGCATCCTAGCAATCGTTTGGTCCGACAAAAAGAAGCAGCGCCTCGAGGACATGAAGGAGCTCGGAACAGAGCTTGGGCTAGATGATGAGGAATATCTCCAACGTCCAGACACACGGATAATCATCGCAAAGAACAGACACATCCCCTGGGAAAACACTGTTGGTCTTTGGCAACACAAATCGCGCCAGTTCTGCTCGACTTCAAATAGAGAAAAAATGTTTTTCAACTCAGAGTTTAGCTGATGGAAGGGCAGCATTACCGGGTCCGTAACGATTCACAAGTTAGCTATGTGCATAAGGCGATTGATGAAAAGTTTGCCGAGCACCACGATCTTGTTGTGCAAATTTTTGACGGTCGCAATCGTTCAAACGGACAGAATATGCTCCAGCACGCTATGTATCGCGAAATTGCAAAGCAGTTATACGGCAAAGATATGGAGCATGCTAAGTCTGAATGCAAACTTACTATTGGGGTTCCAATTCTACGAGAGTCTAGCGAGAAATTCCGTGAGATATACGACAAGAACTTCGGGCTGGGACAGGGCGGTCTACCATTTGATAGAAAATTAGAGTTAATGAGCATTATCGATGTAAGCAGTCTTTTCTCTATCTCCCAGGCTAATGAATACATTACAAAAATTTACGACCAATACGCAGATAAGGTCAATTGGACCGATTTTATAAAGCGCAGCAAAGAAGCGTTAACCGCGTGAAAATAATTATAGAAATAAGTGATGACGAGCTTTACGAATTCCAAGATCAGTTAGCAGAGTGGGTCGATCGGATTGAAAACGCCATTGAAAAAATCGAAGCGAAAGCCGAAGACAACTGCAAAGATCATTGACGATTGCGCGGTTCTTATGCAGAAGCTTGTACGGCTAAAAGCGGCTGACAGTAATGGTTACTGCACCTGTGTCACCTCTGGCATTCGAAAACATTGGAAGGAAATGCAAGGCGGTCACTTTATTGAAAGAGGCAAGCTTGGAACGAAAATTATGGAGGAGAATATCCATCCTCAGACGCCTTATGAAAATCAATACGGAATGCAAAGGGCGACGACAGTTTTAAAATACCGTGCATATATGGTCGATATGTATGGCGAAGATTTTGTCGAGGAAATGTTAGAAGAAAGCCGCCAAGTAAAAAAATATACTCGAGCAGAGGCTCTTGAGATTCTGGCAGATTTAAAGGCAAGGGTAAAAGAGCGCGAAGAAAGTCTGAATGCAGCTATGTTCTCGAACGAGGATTACTAAAATTTCTAAAATCCTATAAAACACGTAGTTTGAAATGTAATCGGAATTACCAGTGGTAAGACTTGTAATTACAAGCCTTATTTTGGTTTTCTTTACCGCAATTGCGGTAAATAAGATTTTATCTGTCCACCAATAACGGAGTGTGCTATGGAACGATCTACCGAAACAAAAATCCTCGAAAGACAAAAGCAAGAAACTCAACAAATTGAAGACCTGACAAACGGGCGTGGATTCTCTTCAGACAAAACCCTTGCGCGATTCTTTGATTGCAGCCGCAAAACCATATGGACTTGGTCCAGCGAAGGAAAGTTACCCCCACCGGATAAGATTGGTCCAAACACTACCCGATGGAACAACGGTCAGTTAAAAGAAAAAGGCTGCCTGTCGTGAAGTATCCCCCAGACTAACACAGAACATTAAGGCAAAAGTGCAACTGCCCTTTTCACGAGTGCAATTGCACTCGGAGATGCTCACTAATGGATAAAGAAAAAATCGATGATCTTGTAGATATGCAATCCGAACTTTCCGAACTTTCCGAACTTTCCGAACTTTCCGAACTTTGACAGTGATTATTTGGAGAAACACCTACAGAGACCTACAGAAAGAAAATTCGCACCTACAGAAAGAATTGCTCGCACCTACAGAAGAGCGCCTACAGAGAAAACAGCATTTAGGCACGTACAGAGACGTACAGAAAAAAATTTTGCACGTACAGAAAAAAAAATTTGCACGTACAGAAGAGCGCGTACAGATAAAACAGTGAAAAGAGATTTTCTGCTTATGGATAAAGAAAAAATCGATGATCTTGTAGATATATGGCTTGATACGATTCGCCGCACTGAGGTCGGTTGGCCGTCATCGTCCACCTTATCCCGGTTTATAGAGTACAGGGGTAGCTTTCAAACCTCGCAGATTGTTAGTGGTTTAGAAAAGTACGTTGATAAACAAGAAAAGACCCACGCAAAATTTGCTGACATTGATTTGGCGCTCGCAGAGTTAGAGGACAAGCGCGCTTTATCGATAATAGGTAAACGGTTGTATCAAGGTCTGAATGATGCCGGGAAGACTTACACTAATAAGGATCGCGCCAGGTTAGTTGGACAAAATTTTAGACAGTTTGAAAACAACTTAGCGTCGGCCTACAAAGACTTGGAAAAAACCCTTAAATTACTGCAAAAAAGACAAAAATACACTGTATATTCGTAGTGAAACTTAGTACGATTTTACTACTGTGGGTTTGTGCCGGTTGCTTTACTTATCCTTTCGCAACATCCCGACGGCACGGCTCACAATCCAATTCGAGAATCCCATGATACGAGAACTCCTTAAACGCCAGGAAGGTTTGCGGCTGCATCCGTATGACGACAATGGTGATCAAAGCATCGGCTATGGGAGGAACTTAACCTCTCTTGGTTTGACAGAGCAAGAATGCGAAATGCTGTTGGATAACGATATTGAGCGGGTAGAGAATGAGGTTCGCGCTCGGTACGACTACTTCGATGACCTGTCGCCAGAACGTGCCGCCGCCGTGCTGTCCTTAGCTTATAACCTGGGTGCGACCCGCCATGCTAAATTTATCAATCATCATTCAGCGATGGCTGCTCAAAATTGGACGGCGGCGGCTGCTAACATTTATCCAAACTCTCTTTACGCCGAGCAAGTCCCAAACAGAGCGAAAGAAATCGCAGAGATTATCCTCAACAATGAAATATGAAGTTGCTGCTACCGTAGATCGAATCATTGACGGTGACTCTATCAAGGTCACGTTGAATTTAGGTTGGTCCGTTTACCACAAAGCGGCCATACGGTTGCATCACGTAGACACACCGGAAATGCGTGGAGGTACAGACATCAGCAAGGCGGCTGCGAAGTTAGCGAAAGCGCACGTTGAAAAACTCACCCCGGTAGGCTCCAAGATTGTGATCGACAGTAAGGAACTCGACAAATTTGGGCGAGGTCTTGCGATTGTCACTAATGCCGACGGAGTGAACGTTGGGGAGGATCTTATCTTGAGAGGGCTTGCGGTGCGATACGACGGCGGTAACAAAGCAGAGGTCGCTGCGGCCCATGAAAAGAATTACGAACTGCTACAGGCCCAAGGCTTGATCTAATGAACGCCCCGACAAATCATATTTTGAAATCGACCCCGACAAAATCAACCGCGACAAATCGAAATCCCAAATCGACCCCGACAAAACCGACCCCGACAAATGCAAAAAAGCAAAAAGTGCGGGATTTGGAAGCGCGTATACAAGAATTCATAGCGACCGGGCGAGTGGTTGGAAAGCAACCGCGACAAAAGCCCCGACAAAAACGACCGCGACAAAATGAAACCGGGAAATTAGGTGAAGCTTAAAAGTTTACTCTCAGCATTTGCCCCAACGTTAGGAGGCGCGATAGGAGGCCCACTCGGATCCATAGCAATAAAAGCGGTTGCAAGTAAACTCGGAGTATCACCAGAAGAAACAGCGGTTGAGAGAGCTCTAGAAACTGCTACACCGGACCAGAAAGCGGCGCTTTCTGTGGAGGACCAGGCGTTTAGCGTGAGAATGCGCGAACTTGATATCGATGCTTTCAAACTGCAAGCGGAGGATACACGACACGCGAGAGAGACACATAAAGGTCAGATATTCCCGCAAGTTTTTGCAAGCGTATTTTTGCTATTGTTTTTCCTATATATATTTTTGATCACTGTATCGCCGCCGCAGCAAGCAGACCTTGCACTTTCGAATTTGATCGTTGGTAATTTAATGGCCGTGATTAGTGGGATTAGTGGCTATCTGTACGGTTCGCAAAATGGGAATAGTAAACAATAAAAAAGGCCCTTTTTAGGGCCTTCACGTAAATATTGATTATATTAACTTATATGATCGATGTATTTTTCTGCTTCCTTCACAACAAGGTCAAGCGGATCTTGTGGCTCCGTTTCGTTCAAAGCGTATACGACCGCCTGTGTTTGCGGCAATCGGTCAAAATCCCACCACGTTTGATCATGCCAATCTTTTTTTAAATGTTTTTTGACGTCGCGTACAAATGCCTGTGTAATTTTCATGTTTTCGCCTTTTTAATTCGTTTTGTTTTTATAAAAAAGTTATTAACGCTGTTTACAATAGATCTCTTATATCCTGTCTAAAACTTATTCTGCAATTACCGAGATCGAGAATAGTAATTGGATTTCTCATATCGCCTTTTCGCGCTTGGACGTTGGACCAGCCAATGTAAGAGAATTCACCGAGGGAGCCTTTAAATGGTTTATCGCATTCGGCCCATTTACCGCAGTTCGATTTGAAATCGTCCAAGGTGTCGCGCGTCTCTACGGTTTCATAAACGAAATCACCATAATCGGCGTCGTAAAGCTCAGAGTTTGTAAGATCATGCAATTTTTGAAGGGTTGTTTCGTTAATCATGCTTTAATCCTCCGATAACGCAAGTTTGATTAATTTTTCCGCGTCTTCTTCTGTGGGTGCTGAATCTCTCGCTAACGTGGCGCCGACAGAAATTAACGCATAAATTACCATATGCACTGGTTTATCCTGGTGAAGTTCGATTAAATCTAGAACGCTGCTTCTCAGTAAAGAATGTATTTCTTGTGTGTCCATTTTAAACACTCCCGAAAGTGTATTGATTGTATAAGTTAACTAGTTATTTTTAAACAGTCTTCAACGCAGAGTTCAGCTAACGCTTTGTAAGCCATCTCTCGGGCGTTTATTTCATCACCTATTGAGAAATACCTTAAAGCCGATTTTGTCATTGTTAAAGCATTGTTACGCCAAAAATCGCCGCCGTTGTGTATACACGTTGATTTATGCGCGAGGATAATAAGATCTTTTGTGCTGGTTTGATTCATCATTTACGCCACCATTTTAAGAGGGATACAATTAGTATTAACGATAAAAGGCGTGTCCAATGGATCTACGCCCTGGCCTTTTGCAATCTTGTATTTAAGGCCAATAATGCGGTTTTTGTGTTTTAAGTTTTCAATGTCCGAGTCATCGCCGTTTATAACCTTTTTTCCCAGGAATACGTTTGGCATAGGACCATAAAAAACAACAGAAATAGGAACATTTGTTTTCTGTGCAAGGCTTACTTGATCTTGATACTCGGGCGCCCGGCTATAAGAAAACATCAACTTATAGTTACTGGGTGTTTTCGTTAATCGTTTCGCAATTTTTGTGTAATCGTAGAAATTAATATTAGGGAATAACTGGGGAATTGCGCCGTTGGTTTTAAGCTCCCATTGTATATCCGATATGACATTCAATCGAACATAGGGAATAACGCCGTTTTTATTGCAGAGCTTTTCAAAGTTTATAAGCTCTTTTGTTAATTGCTTAATAAATCCGGCCCGGTCTTTCATATAATAATTAAGTTTTGCTTTCCTGGCGTTCTCTACGTTATCAAATGCACCGCGTCCGGAAGCACGCAAACAAGGCTTTTTGCATTTCGCTTTGTTTCTCATAGGGCAAACAAGATCATTAGGATAGAGGGAAAGCCCAGCAACACGAATATCGATAGGCTTATTGTTTTTCTTAAGCTTGGTATTTGATCCATTCGTATCTAATAGTTTCATTTTAAATACTCCAGTCGTCGGCATAATCGGAAAGTATTTGCTTAACCTGGATTTCTGTTAATTGGTCCAGATCAACGCAAGGCTTATTGGTGCATTCGGTGGGTGTTTCGCTAAAAAGGCCGCACCCGTATTGCTGGAACAATTTGGACGCTTTCTTATAAGAGAGCCCAGCGGGTGCTCCATAATCGTTAGAATCATGTAAACAATCGTTATCCCAGGGCTCACCACAGATAGAGCATTGAATATCCATATTATTTGGCCTCCCATGTAACAGCGCCAAACGCTTTGGTAGGATCGAAGCGATATTTAAGATTAGGTTTTTTATATGAATCGGATGGCAGCATCGGCGCGTATCGGCGCTCGTAAGCTCTACGAGCATCTTCTTTAAGGCTTGCGATTACTTGATTCGCACTCATTTGGCTTTTGTAGGCCGTTGGTAGGATATTGGTATCAAATATCTCTCTTATTGCTGGGTCGCTATGGTGCGCCATCCAAGTATCACCCTTAATAAAGATTGAGACTGTGTGTTGTTTAGCCATTGTTACGTCCTCTTTTTAATGAATGTATACATATTATATACATAAATCATAGGAAGTATACAAATAGTATATGAAAAATATAGAAAGAGACGAAATAATTGCGAAACAGTATGAGTTGTCCGGTGGGTGGGTCGCGTTTCCGGTTGATGGGTATTGCCGCTGCGGTAAAGACTTACTGTTACAAGATACAAAGAATCTAATAACCGGGTGCAGTGATTGTTATAAAAGCTTTTGTGAGTAAAAAGATAGTCGTTGAAATACTAACGCCAGTTTACCAGGGCGATTCTGCTTTTATTATCAATGCGGCTAAATGTCCGAGTTGCGGTGAGAGAGAGCATTATATTCACAAAGTAGTAGAAGAATACAAAGATAGTCTAGAAGCGGAGCTCGAGTGCATGAACTGTGAGCAGTGCTTTACTTTGTACGCTAGGAGCGGCGAAGTACATTAATTGCTTTGATTGGTGGGGAGGGGCAAAACAGAGTGGTAGTGTTAAATATCGGCCTCGAGCGCGCGCGAATAGCAAAATTCAAACACTATATCTAGTGGTTTCCGTCCCGAACCAACGAAAAACTGGTTAATTATTGAGCACTTGATCATTAAGTTACTGATTTACAACAAATCTCTTATTTCCGGTAATTATGATTACCGGAAATAGTGAATAAGAATCATTCGCATCAGGCCCCCCATCGATTATATAGCGGGGCATATGTATATATACCCCCACAGAGTAACTCCCATGCATCCAGAACTTCGCCGCTGCGCTGAACTCTCTCTTGAGGCTTATTCCGATATGCCTGGAAGACTCGCTCAAAAATTTCAGAATAAATTTACCAGTGCTGAGTTCTTTGTAATCGACGCGGATAAGGTTTACCTGGTTCATAAGGGGACTATGGAGAGGCGAGACGTTCTAATTGATTTACTAGCCTTCCCC
>Ga0209336_10000828_pt1 | contig 15604 bp, 32 predicted proteins | sample LinPmetageLP32_FD_184042 | JGI IMG/M metagenome (GOLD analysis project Ga0209336, IMG submission 184042) | Marine viral communities from the Pacific Ocean - LP-32 (SPAdes) (version 2) | ecosystem: Environmental > Aquatic > Marine > Oceanic | place: Pacific Ocean | collected 2009-08-23 | reverse complement strand
AGTACCATATGCTAAGAATGGCGTAGTATGTAACATTGGAGACTTACTACAGCGTTGGACAAACGATTACTTTAAGTCGACTAAGCACAGAGTTGTGAACAGTCACATACATCAACAACGCTACAGTATGCCACACTTTGTAGATCCTACACCCGGTACTATAGTTTATAATCTACGTGATGAAGAACCTAAATACGAGCCCATCGAATCAAAAGAGTATTTGATGTGGCGCCTAGCACAGAGTTATTAATATGAACAAAATACAAGTATGGTCAGAAAATCTAGAAGTGTTTGATGATGTAATGGATCAATACGCATATCTTATCGACTTAGCAAAAGAACCAACAACATTGCCAACCGAGCTTCGTGCAGACGAACGTTTAGTAAGCGGATGTATCAGTAGTATTTGGATTGATGTAGGCAAGGTTGATAACAGAACTAAAATCTATTATGATAGTGATGCAATGATCACCAAAGGTGTTACACATGTAATCTGTAATTGTTTTGATGATCTGCCTATTGATGATGCAAAACAAATTAAGAAGACAGATTTTGAGACACTTAACCTAGAAGGTATTCTTAGTGCAAACAGACGTAATGGACTTAGTAGTCTTATTAGTACACTACAAACAAAGGTATCAGCATTATGACAAACTTAGTAGTAAAGTGTGGGAATAATGTTCAACTCTAAAATTACTATAGATGCTTTCACTACTATACCAGCAGTTGAAAGATTTTTTAAAATAGAACCTGCTAAGAAGTTTATTCCACAATGGTTTAAACAGGTACCTAGTTCAATACAAGCACCTGTAGTTGAAGATATGATGATAGAAAGACCAACCATAAAACAATGCGTCGGCTTTACAGATTTATATAACAAAGGCTTTATGCTTCCATTGTGGAGCGATGTAGTAATTGAATCAAATGACAATAGTATACGCTGGGCATTTGCAGATATGGAATCTACAATAGATAGTCATCCTAAGGAGCAAATGGGTAAACTAGTGCAAGGACAAGTACATGTAAAACTAGAAAGTCCTTGGAAACTTAAATGTAACAAAAATATTGATATAGTATGGCAACAGCCTAGTTATAATCTAATAACACATTTTCACAAGTTACACATACTACCAGGAGTTGTAAACTATAACTACCAAGCAGGAACAAATGTAAATCTTATGATGGTGCCTAATACTAGAATTGAATTAGAAGCTGGTACACCACTAGCACATTTGATTCCAATTACTGATAAGAAAGTACAAATAAAGTGTCATTTGGTCGATGACAAAGAATATCATTACGTTAGTAATAGAACTTTGTATCCGGCATTTAGAAATAGGTACGCAAAAGGTGTGCGTAAAATGATAAAAGAATAATGTTATTCGGAGGAACACCAACAATGACCAAAACTTATACCTCTGGAAATATTCTCAGTGACGAAAATAAAGTTGAGATATCAACTGACTTAATTGTACAAGGCAGAGATATATTATTTGAACTTGACAACCTACATAAAAGTATGTTATTATTACCAAGAGATCAGAAGTTACAAGACAAATATCCTGAGCTCAAAGAAGCATATGACGCATATAATGAGTTGTATAGAGGCATAATGATTGCAGATAAAATGAGAGAAGTCGAATGAGCAATGTAACAGATAGAATGATAGAACTAATGCAACCCATCGACCAACAGATTATGATGTGTGACGATAAAGAAGATGTACTAATGATGGCATGTGCTATGTTAGAACGGTGCAAACATATTCTTGACACACAAATTGGTAAAGAAGGTAGAAAAACTATATTAAAGGATGCTAATGCAAGATGATTAAAAAACATTATTATAGCTGGCAAGACGTTGAAAATATGTGTACAGAAATCTTAACTGACATGTACACTAGTGGTTATAAGCCAGACTACATTGTTGGTATTACTAGAGGTGGAAATGTACCTGCTACTATTATTAGTAACATGACTGGTATCCCATGCGAAGCACTTAAAGTAAGTTTGCGTGATGATAACCGAGAAAGCGACAGCAATCTTTGGATGGCAGAAGATGCATTTGGACATGATAAAGAACCAAAGAACATTCTTATTGTAGACGATATTAACGACACAGGTGCTACATTCAATTGGATCAAACAAGATTGGGAAAGTGGATGTTTACCCAATAGCCAAACATGGGATAATGTATGGGGTAATAACGTAAAGTTTGCAGTACTAACAGAAAACTTAGCTAGCGAATTCCATCATACGAATTTTTATGCACATGAAATTAACAAAGCCGAGGATGATGTTTGGTTAGTTTATCCTTGGGAAAACGTAGGGAAATATTAATGAGTAGAGCAGAAAAAACAGAAGCAGATCGTAAAGCTATTGAAGAATGGTTATCAAAAAAAGGTAACAACATTACTGTTTGTGAACCAGAAGCGAGAACACCAGAAGAAGATATGGTATTCAAATACAGAGCAGGTAAGCGTGGCAGAACACCAGCGGCAAAGCCTCCTACACAAGATACTAAATGAACAAAGTAGTAACATTTTTTAAGGATAGTTACACTATCAGTCCACTTGCTTTTATCTGTGAAATGATAGAAGCAATATTTCTTATCAGTGCAAGTGCTATACTAAGTTTTACTATTCTTGCCCCAAATGGTTGGTATTTTGTTCCGTTATATTTGGTTGGTAGCATGTTAGGGATAGTAAGTGCAGTAATTCGTAAAGCGGCATTTGTTATTGTATTGTGCAGTTGGTTTACAATTATGAACATATTTGCACTAGTACAACTGTTTATGGCACTATGATAAACCGAGATGATATAGAAGCATTTGCTGAAACTAAAGATCAAAAAAAATGGTATGATATACCAGAAAGTAAAAGTATGTCAAGAGGAATATTAGATGTCTATGCAGGACCTATGTATGCTGGTAAAACCAGTAAACTATTACAACGAGTACTTTGGTTAAATCATCAGAGTAAAAAAGTATTAGTAATAAAGCCTAGTGCAGACAACCGATATAGCGAAGATACTATTACAACACATAATCAGTTGAGCTATCCTTGTATTAGTTTTACAGAGTTTAGTGAAATTGAAGATAATTATAATATAATGCCTTACAACTATGACACTGTATGCTTAGACGAAGTACAGTTTATGAATCCACATGAATGTATATTTCATGTTGAAAAATGGTTGCGTAGTGGTGTTAATGTAGTAGCAACAGGATTGGATCAGGATTCAAGAGGTGTTCCTTTTGAAACTACAAGCCAGCTACTAGGACTAGCAGATTGTGTAGAGAAAATAAAAGCAATCTGTACAACATGTGGGAAACCTGCCACAAAAACTTACAGAGTCAAGACAACTGGACAACGTATACAGGTTGGAAGTGTTGGTATGTACGAACCAAGATGTCTTGAACATTGGGAGCCAAAATGAAATATATTAAATTAATTTTAGGAACACAAGCCTGCATACTAGGTTTGCTTGTTATTGTATGGATGCTTATGGAACTTGCTTTTATAGGTATGGAACTTGATATGATGGCATACGATTACGAAATTATGGAGGAACAGAATGCAGGACAAAGAACCGAAAAAAAGCTCGATTAAAGATTATATTAGAACAATACCTGACTACCCTGTACAAGGTGTAAACTTCTATGATCTAAACAGTTTGTTTGCTGGTCCATACTTTAATCAAGCTATGGAAGAATTATTAATTAAAACACAGTGTAGATTTGAACATAGAACTCCTACACATATAGTTGGTATCGAAAGCAGAGGTTTTGTATTAGGTAGTATACTAGCACATGCAATGAACTTGCCTTTTGTTATGGTGCGTAAAAAAGGTGCAAAGTATCCTGGAGAACTATTAGAACAAAGTTATGCACTTGAATATGGCGAAGCAACACTAACACTACAAACAGGATTACTAGGGCATACAGACCGTTGTATAATAGCAGATGATCTAGTAGCAACTGGTGGTAGTATGTTAGCTACAAAACATCTAATTGAACAAACAGGTGCAAGTGTATTAGGTATAAGCACATTAATTGATCTTAAATATTTAAGACCAGAATCTTTACACTTAGATATGGCATATCTAGAAAGGGTAACAACATAATGCAGGAAGACATAATTGAAATTGTAATCGGTAACCTAATTTTTTGGCCCGTTTATATGTGGGTTTGTACATTGCCACAAAGAGCACTACAATATGCGATTGATAACGCATGAATATTGCAGTAATTGGATGTGGATTTGTAGGCAGTACAGTAGCTGACTTTTTAGAAGGTCACTTGGTAACTGTATCTAGAGTAGATCCAAAGTTATACCCACACACAGAAATTAGCCGTGGAATAACAGACTGTGATGCATTTATAGTTTGTGTCCCTACACCAGAAAATAAAGATGGTACATGCGATGATAGTATTGTAAAACTAGTAATAGAAGAACTAGATACTGATAAACCTATACTGCTAAAAAGCACAGTAACACCAGACTTAATGGAAAAGTATCCTAGTAACGTTACATACAATCCTGAATTCCTCAGAGCTAACAGTGCAAAAGAAGATTTTCAAAAACAAGAAGTTTTTATACTAGGTGGTGAAAATGAAGAACATATGCAGTTTTGGGAGAACTTGATTGTACCGCATTTGGATCGACCAATAACAATAAAACGCATGTCGAGAACTACTGCTAGTATGATTAAGTATACTCATAATGCTTGGTTAGCAACCAAAGTAGCGTTCTTTCATGAATTGTTTCTAAATACAAGAAGCATGGAAGACTTTAATTACAGTCAACTTACAAGCACATTAGGTAGTATGAAAAACATCGGAAACAGTCATATGATTGCACCAAACTTCGAAGGTACATTTGGATACGGAGGACATTGTTTTCCTAAAGATGTAAAAGCCTTGACAACCTTAACAGATCATAGTATACTAAAACAACTAATCGAATCTAATGAGGAGTTGTTAAAAAGATGAGAATAGGTCTTATGTTTGGATCAACAACTTCAAATAGTGAACGTACTGCGGAAACTATTTGGAATACTATGCAAGAAACTGAACTACACGATATTAAAGATGGCGTAGAGGTTTTGGAACAGTATGAAAACGTTATCATAGTTTCGCCTACTTGGGACTATGGTGATTTACAAGAAGATTATATAGAAGCATGGGATAATTTGCAAACTGTAAACTGGAGCAATAAAAGTATAGCACTTGTTGGCTTAGGCGATCAAGTAGGTTATAGTGATTTGTATCAAGACTCAATGAGTACACTATACGAAACAATAAAAAAATTAGGTGGTACATTTGTAGGTTTTACTAGTACAGATGGACATAGTTTTTTAAAGAGTGAAGCATTAAGAGATGGTAAGTTTGTAGGTCTTGCTATAGATGAAGATAATCAACCTAACTTGACTAAAGAACGTTTAAATACTTGGATAGAAGATATTCGTTCTAGTTGGGGTATAACATGATGAGTTTAGTAGCAAATACAGGTAGACAAAGAGATGCTACTACTACTAAAGAAAAGAAATACTACTACAGTGAAATATTTTATAGTATTCAAGGAGAAGGACATTATACAGGTGTTCCTACTGCTTGGATACGTTACTTTTTGTGTAACTTGCAATGTAACGGATTTGGACAAATAGATCCAACTAATCCTGATACATATGATTTACCATTTATGGATTTTGATCCTAAAAGTGTAAACAGGGTAGAAGACTTACCTGTTTGGGATAAAGGTTGTGATAGTAGTTACACATGGGCTAAGAAGTTTAAAGGGCTCATGGGTAATGAAACTCCCAAAGTAATTGCAAATAAAATTGTAGATATATTAAGAAATGAAAGCAATCCAGAAGGAAAGTTTTTACATCCTGTATCCGATTTTAATCAACATCTGTGTGTTACAGGCGGTGAGCCTTTAATGACTACAGGACAAAATGCTACAATAGGAATATACGAAGAACTACTAAAACAAGATAATATGCCAGGTAGCATGACATTTGAAACTAATGGTACACAACAGTTACGTCCAGACTTTATAGACTGGGCAAGTAGGATCGATACCGAAATATTTTTTAGTGTTAGTCCTAAACTATGGAGTGTAGCAGGCGAAACTGCTGACAAAGCAATTAAGCCTGAGAAGGTAGGAGAATACTATCAACTGAGTAAGAACGGACAATTAAAGTTTGTAGTTGGTAATAGTGATGAACAATGGGAAGAAATGGAAAGTGTAATTGCACAAATGCGTAGTGCAGGTGTTAAATGGCCCGTATGGGTTATGCCAGTTGGTGCAAGAAGTGAAGAACAAGAAGCAACAGCAGGTGATGTTGCGGCTAGAGCCTTTAAACGTGGTTATAACGTAGCGGCCCGTGTACATGTTTACTTGTTTGGTAATGCAATAGGAACTTAAAATGTTAAAATTTATTAAAAATCTTTTTAAAAGTAAGCCGGCGAAGAAGCCTTACCATCCTCCATATCCGTTCGACGAGCTTTATAATACACGTGACTATAAGAACGAACAACACGAAAAAGCCATGAAGGCTAAAATTAAGAAGGACGAAGATCCTTCGGATGCAATTAGAAAGGCAGGATGGTAAATGAAGAACCATATTTTTACGAGCGAAAGTGTAAGCGATGGCCACCCAGATAAAGTAGCAGATCAAATTAGTGATGCACTTGTGGATGCAGGTCTAGCCAACGGTGACGAGACTACTCGCGTTGCAGTTGAAACACTTGTAACCACTAACCATGTTACAGTAGCGGGCGAAGTAAAGAACTTTAATGTAGATAACGTAAAAGAAATTATACGCAATAAAGTTAAAGAAATTGGATACGAACAAGAAGGATTTCATTGGGATAATTTAAATATCTATAATGAAATACATGCACAAAGCGGAGACATTGGCTTAGGCACAGATGACTTTGGTGCAGGTGATCAAGGACTTATGTTTGGGTATGCATGTAATCATACACCTAGTATGATGCCAGCACCTATTCATTATAGTCATGCGATACTAAAAAACTTAAAAACAAAACGTGGTAGTATACTAGGTCCAGATGCTAAAAGCCAAGTGAGTGTTGAATATTATGGTGCTCGAAGAGATGGCATAATTAAACGTATTGACCAAGTTGTTATTAGTACACAACATACACAAGGTAATGTAGAAGAGGCAAGACATATTTGTAAACTTGCCGCAATGGAAGAATTAGGAGATTTAGTAGATGGCAATACTGTATGGCATCTTAACCCTACTGGTAATTTTGTTATTGGTGGGCCTGACGGTGATTCAGGAGTTACTGGTCGCAAAATTATTGTTGATACCTATGGCGGCTTTGCTCCTCATGGTGGTGGTGCTTTTAGTGGGAAAGATCCTACCAAAGTAGACAGGAGTGCGGCATATATAGCACGTTGGTTAGCTAAAAATGTAGTACAAGACAACATGGCAGACTGGTGTAATATACAACTAAGTTATGCTATTGGAGTAAAGGAGCCTACAAGCATTTACGTTGATTCAAACGGACACAATGCTAGTATCGCAAAGTTTATCGAAAACGAAATTGATCTAACACCCAAAGGAATTATTGACAGATTTGATTTGTTTAAGTATACTGATTATAGTAAAAATTGTACCTATGGACACTTTGGCGACAAAGATGTACCGTGGGAGAAGTTAGGTTGGTAAAAATTTGAAAGTTAATTTAAAGAAGGCATTCTGGTTTAGTTTAGGATGTTTATTATTAGGAGTTGCATTTATAGGCATATACCTCCCAGGACTACCTTGGAGTACGCCAGCAGTTGGAGCCGCATATTGTTTCGCAAAGTCAAGTGATCGTATGCACAACTGGATTATGAATCATAAATTATTCGGTCCATTTTTAAGAGGCTGGAGTGAAAAAAGAGTGTTTCCAACTAAGTTTAAATACTTTATGTTGGTGACAATGAGTTCAACTGTATTGTTCCTTTGGTTCAGTACAGGTAATATTAAAGCAGTTGCATGGAGTGGTGGATTTATGGCACTAGTTGCTATATGGGCTTGGCGTTATCCGGGATCACACGACGAACATGCAAGAAGAGTAGAAACAGGAAAACGTGTAGCGTGGTTGAAGTAGACAAATGACTCATCATACCGAAGCAAATTTATTTGAACAAGTTGACTTTATAAGCCATGCAGGTATTCCGCTTGCTTGGAAGATTGAATGTGATGCAATTCGTCCCCAATGGTGGGACGGGCTTGCTAGAATGATTATGGATTACCAAACAGAACCTTTTAGTAAAGTAGTTGGTATCCCACGTGGCGGCTTGCCATTACAAAGTGCAATGGAAAAGTATATAACGCCCGGTGATCATCCTTGGATGGTAGTAGATGATGTGTACACTACAGGCACAAGTTTTAGAGAGTTTTGTACAGACAATCAAACAATGCATGCCTACAAATGGTGTATATTCGCTAGAAAACCAATACCTGAAATTGACAGAGTACAAGCTCTATTCACAATGCCAGAGAAACCAAATGAGTGAAGAAACAATAATTTATGTAAAAACTCCAAGGGTAGCTTGTAGTGGGGAGGACAATGATCATCCTAAGGTTTGGTATAGTGTACCAGAAGTAGGCGAAGGCTATGTAGTATGTGGATATTGTGATATAAAGTTTGCGAGAGAACCTACAGATAGTTGGGAAGATGAAACTGTTATGCAAATGAAAATGACATCAAGAGGAAGTTATCAATGAAGATACGTTTCTACAAAGACATCGATGGTTGGCGATGGACTGGCTTTATTCTTGCAATGATAGGAGCATATATTCTATCAAGTGCAGATGTAGACACACAGTGGTTAGGTTGGTCAGTTAGTCTTGCTAGCGGTGCAATATGGATTTACTTTGGATGGAAAGACGGAGATACTCCCAGAACACTGATGGAAGTTATGTGGTTTGCAATCGGTATTAGAGCCATTTATAACTGGATTGGAACCTAATGCAGTCAATAGGAGTATTTGGAGATAGTTATGTTGATAAAGTAGACTATCGTGTTGATCTTGCTAAAAAGGCATTAGACCACACTAGATATAAAATTTTTAAAAAATACATTGAAGATAACTTGGTTATATGGTATGATTTACTTGAAAACTATACTGCCACTGACTATGGGCATGGCGGATGTGATCAATACTACATTTATCGACAGTTTTTAGAAAACCACGAAAAGCATGACAAAGTTATTGTTTCATCAACTGGTCCTCACCGGTGGAGTTTTTTCAGTGAGTCAATAGGAAAATGGGTTCACGGAACAAATCCTAAAACATGCGAAATTAAATCAAAGCATCCATCATTCGCTGACAAAAGACAGTATTACAAATACTTAAAAGATTTTCTAGTACATGTATACTCCGAAGATGAAATGAAAGCGAGAATAATTCACAGACTTTTAAAAGATAGTATGCGTAAAATAAGACCTGACGTAATTTTTATTAACGGATTATATCAATTTGGAGATCCAAACCGTGAAGAAGATGGATGTCTTAGAGATGTTACCAGTTACGAAAATAAAATGCTAGGAAATCCAGAACGACCAAATCCAAATATGTTAGGTTTAGGAGGCACGCCTTGGAATGGAATGTTTTCATTTAATGCAAAAAGAAAATTTGATATTCGAGTAGCACATATGACTGAAACTAGTCACAGAATACTAGCAAAAAAAGTAGCAACAGCTTTGGAAAAAGGCTTAACTCAAATAAAAATAAATACTGATGAATTCCACAGAACATTTGATGAAGAAGAATATAATCGTTATTGGTGGTCAGAACATGATATCGTAGAATATTATGAAAATAATCTTAGTTAAACACTGGAGAGAAATACTATGAAAGCATTAGATAAGCTCAAAGGTCTTAATCCTTTTCAAAAAAAGACTGTAGACAAAAAAGAAGAAACAAAAGAAACGGCAGTAGGTCCTTGGGTTAAGGTCATTGAAGTACACTTTGACAAAGACAATCCACAAAGAGGTTACTTTGAATTAGACTGGAATGAAGACTTTGTTGGTTTGTTAGGCGAAGCTGGCTATGCTGGTCAAACAAATGAACAAATAGTTGATCTTTGGTTTAATGACTTGTGCAGAAGTATTGTACTCGAACAAGAGATTGAAGGTAATAATGTTCCAGGACCAACAAATTAATGAGCTAGTAGAACTGCTCACAACACTAGATAACAACACTAAAATTTACTTTGGCTGTGACAGTGTACGAAACGTTAAAGACAATGTTTGGTATGCACGTTACGCCACCTGTGTGATTGTACACAAAAACGGTAATAATGGTTGCCGTATTTTCAGTCATGAAAGTATAGAACCAGATTATGATGTACGCATGAACAGACCTAGTATGCGTTTAATGAACGAAACTATGAAAGTCTGCGAAGCATATACACAGCTTATTGGTTGGATAGATGGATACGATGTAGAGATACATTTAGACATCAATACAGATCCAATGGAAGGTAGCAGTTGTGTAGCACAACAAGCCGCAGGTTATGTGCTAGGTGTAACTGGTATCGAACCCAAACTTAAACCAGATGGATTTGCCGCTAGTCACGGTGCAGATGGCGTTGCCCATGGACGTAGTCAACGGGTAAATACACATGTATGAGGGACAATAGCTACTATCAAGGAACAGATTTTTCAACTATGCATCCTATGCATTGGGAGTTCTGGTATCATATGTTTATACCCTGGACTTGGCATAATTGGGCGTGGGTTGCACTAATCTGTGTTGTGCTCATCGTAAAGTTGGTGTTGATAGAATGATATGCAGTTAATGAATGAAAGAGTAGTAGAATGGGGTAATGTTTGGTATACAATAACGCCAGGTATAATGATAATATTTGTAACTATAGTTTTGGTGTTTGGTTACTTCTTAGGGTTTTATTTTGGAATGAAGTTAGAAAAAGAACTTGAAAGAGATAGAGGTCCTGAAAGAAAAGCACCAGGTAAAACTGCAAGAGGTATAAGATGAATCTATTTAAATTTTTAAAACGTAAACCTGCAGAATCTGTAGACGAACCTAAGAAAAAGTTCAATCATCAAGTACGCAAGGACAGTGAGAACATGTCAGACAAAGAAAAGATGGACAAAGGCTTTAACGGAGACACATACAGTATCAATGGAAGAGACGTAGACTTTTAATGATAGAATTAGTAGTAGCAGGCATGTTGCAATGTCAATTGGTACATAGTATGATAGTCAAAGAAGATTTGCATTGTTTCTATACTTGTATAGACACTACTAAAGAGTATGCCAGTACCTTAAAACAATTTAGTTGTCCAAAAGTTTTATACGAAGATAGACCTATATTACCTTTCAAAGAACGAGATCGTAAAGGCAACAGATGGACAGAAGAAGATTTTGAAAAATTTAAAGACTAATCGCATCTAATGTTGTCACTGACATAAATATAAAGATGGAAAAATAAACGCTCAATTTTTTTTGAGCTAAATTTTTTTAGGTTGAAATAGCTAAAAGGAAAAAAAATGACGCAACTAATAAATCCACAAAAATTCACAGACAGTATCGGCCTTTTAAGGTCATTTTTTTTGGACAAAGGCTTCTTAGAAGTCCATACCCAAAATAGACTAAGCATACTTGCCGCATGTGAAGATCCATTTAATGTAGCAACATATAACTATGCAGGCGAAGTTTGGCCACTTCCACAAACTGGGCAAATGTGGTTAGAACATGAACTTCTCTCAAAGCCCGATAGTAAGGGCTTTTTTTGTGTAAGCACAAGTTATAGACAAGAGCCAAATGCTATCCCAGGCAGACACGATATTATCTTTCCAATGTTTGAATTTGAAATGCCAGGTGACATCGATGACCTTAAAGCAATGGAATATGAACTTTGCGAATATTTAGGATTCGACAAGCCAACAGAAAAAACATACAGAGAATGGCAACAACACTATGGTGTAAGTGCTAGTGCAGAACTAGATGCAAAGCACGAGCTAGCAATGGAAGCTAGCTATGGTAGCTGTATGATAACCGACTTTCCAGAGATGACAAGTCCATTTTGGAACATGAGCAGACACAGCAACGGTAGTGAGAGCAAGAAGATTGATGTGATACTAGGCGGTATGGAAACAATAGGATCTGCTGAACGTAGCTGTGATGTAGACATGATGCGAGATACATTCCATACAATTACAGAAGGTGCATATAGTAACTTGCTGTTTGAATTGTTTGGTAAAGATAGAGTAGAGAAAGAGTTAGAAGAGTTTTTAAAGTTTGACTTCTTCCCAAGAGTGGGCGGAGGCATTGGCATGACCAGAATGATTGCCGCATTAGAGAAAAAAGAATTGGCAAGCAAGCCGATGGGAATGATACAACCCATGCTTCGCTCAGCCTAAATAGTTTAGGGTGGTGGAATGGTAGACACGCACGACTGTTTATCGTGTGGTTAGATATACGCAATATATTTACCGTGGAGGTTCGAATCCTTCCCCTAAAGCCAATACAATATGACCTACAGATCATAAAACCATAGTATGGTCTGTAGGTCATAAATATATGTATGGAACATATAGAAGAAATATTAGATGAACTAGAAACAACACAAATGCAAAGAACTAAAGAACAAATAATCGAAAACATCAATGAGATGCTTGAAGTAAATATTAATCCAGCAGTAGCATCACACGGTGGTCATATTCAATTTGAAGACTTCGATATGGAAACTGGTCGTGTACTTGTTATGTTACAAGGTGGTTGCAGTGGGTGTGCTAGTAGTGCAATAACACTTAAAATGGGTGTTGAAAACATGCTCAAACACTATGTACCAGAAGTAACTGCCGTTGATGGGATGGATGATCTTAACTATAATAATCCTTATTATAGAAACGACGGCAGTGGACACGGTCAATACGACGATTTTGACTATCCAGTATAATTTATGTTGACATTTATCCTAGTTTAAGCTATAATAAAACAAATAGCAAAAGCGAGAGATTATGACATATATTCTAGTAGATACTGCAAACATGTTTTTTAGAGCAAGGCATGTGGTTCGAGGAGATAGCATTGAAACTAAGATAGGCATGGCTTATCATATTATGCTAGCTAGTATTCTTAAATCTTATAGAGACTTTAACGGCAGTCATGTTGTGTTCTGTTTAGAAGGACGCAGTTGGCGTAAAGACTTTTACGAGCCTTACAAAGCCAATCGTAAAGTAGCTCGTGACGCACTAACTCCTACTGAACAAGAAGAAGATCAGGCATTTTGGAAAGCGTTTGACGAACTTAAAGAGTACATTGATAAACGTACAAACTGCACAGTATTACAACATGGTGAGTGTGAAGCAGATGACTTTATTGCACGTTGGATACAGAATCATCCTGACGACGAACATGTTATTGTTAGCAGTGACAGCGACTTTTATCAGTTGCTCACAGACAAAGTAACACAGTATAACGGTATTACTAACTGTCATATTAAACTAGACGGTATTGTTAACGACAAAGGCAAGCCTGTTATAGATAATAAAACAGGTGAGCAAAAACAGATTGGCGATCCTAAGTGGTTATTGTTTGAAAAGTGTATGAGAGGCGATAGTAGTGATAATGTGTTTAGTGCATTTCCTGGTGTACGCAAAAAAGGTACTAAGAACAAAGTTGGATTACTTGAGGCATTTGCAGATAAAGATACTAAAGGATTTGATTGGAACAACATGATGCTACAACGTTGGGCAGATCATAATGGTGATGAACATCGAGTACTAGATGACTATCAACGCAATGTAACACTAGTTGATCTCACACAACAGCCCGACGACATTAAAGACAAGTTAGATGAAGCTATTACTACACAGGTACAAAAGATTCCTGTTAATCAAGTAGGCGTACATTTTCTTCGATTTTGTGGCAAATATGACCTGCAACGAATCAGCACATCTGCAGAATCTCACAGTGAATACTTGAATGCGGCATATTAATATGGGTAAATACTTGCAAGCTAAAGAGGTTGTAAAAGATAAGTTCTGGATTGTAGAACGTAACGGTGCTAAGTGTGGTACACTACGTCTAAAAGAAAACGAGCTTGTTTTTTATGAGAACAATAGTCGCACAGAAACTATAATTGATAACTTAGATGGATTCAAGTTCGAATCTAATAAAAATAAAAAAACGACTGTAAACGTGTCTATTTTTGGTTATCCTACTAACACTGATACTGTGTACAACGAAAGCCTACAAGATGCAGTGGCAACTTACACTAAAACTGCCAATAGTAAACAACATTTTGTGGCTGGATATTGGGGAATACTTTTTCCTATGGGGTGGAGACCGAGCTTCTGTCCAAGGAAGAAAACACTAGAAAGTTATACACATCTGGGTCCTTTTATAAGCGAGTCAGATATGTATCTTGCTATAAAACGACGAGGGCAAGAAGATGAAAAAGACAGTAAGTTTAGCAGTACTAATACTGCTACTATGGAATCAGCCTAGCTTCGCAGAAAGCAATTGGTTTAAACAACAGTTGCCAGCAGAACAGCCTGCTCAACCAGTAGAGCCTAAACCTAACAATGTTCTACCAAAGGGTGTAGCACCAGGTGGACAGTCACCTGCATTGCTATTGAAACAGCCTTGCGATAGAGCAGACAAAATGTTTGACACTATTAAAAAATACAAAGAACTAATGCTGTTTACCGGAGAAGGTTTAACATTTGGAGTACAAGGCCAGGCATACAATGGAGGAATGTTTTTCTTCGTAAACCAAGCTACTGGCTCGTGGTCAATGCTACAAGTATACAAAGACGGCATGGCATGTATGATATTCAATGGTAAAAAGTTTGAACCGTATGTGGGAACTCAACCCGACTATGGAGAAACCAAATGAAGTGGGCAATAGTAATGTATGCATTTTTAGGGTTTCAAGACAGTAATCAAACGCAACAGGTTATAAGTTGGAATCTACCTTTTAAAACTATGGGTCAGTGTATTCAGTTTCATAATAAAAATCAAATACAACTTAGACAAGGTGTAGTAACACACGGTGCTGAAAAGTATGGCAAAACTCCTTATGTAAAAGAAATGGGTTGTGTGAGAGCGGAAGCCTATGAAACTACACCCAACGAATTACCTACTCTAAAAAATTATCAAAAACTATTTGAAGGTAGTCCATCAATATGAAATGGCTTATAGTTGTGGTATTTGCAAATCTTTCACCTCTTGGTGATAAAGAAATGTATATCTTTACTAATCCTACATTTGATGATCAATTTACATGTCAATCTGATATAACTAACCCTAAGGTTATACCTTTGCTTGTCGCTAAAATAATCAAAGAAAATGGCAAGCGTCCTGTGGAACGAGTTGTATGTTTACCTGAAAAAAGTGTAAACGAATTTATAGAAGATCATAATAAAAGAAAAAGAGGCACCTCTATTTAAAGAGATGCCCTTTAATATTAATTTTGTTGATGATCTGCTGGACTTGGCATAGGTGCGCCAGTTGCTGGCTCATCATGCGTATGTGCTTCAGCACCATCATCATGTGAATGCTCCATACCATCATCGTGCCAATGCATATTTGGGTCAGCCATTGG
>Ga0209336_10000827_pt1 | contig 15611 bp, 15 predicted proteins | sample LinPmetageLP32_FD_184042 | JGI IMG/M metagenome (GOLD analysis project Ga0209336, IMG submission 184042) | Marine viral communities from the Pacific Ocean - LP-32 (SPAdes) (version 2) | ecosystem: Environmental > Aquatic > Marine > Oceanic | place: Pacific Ocean | collected 2009-08-23 | reverse complement strand
ACCAGTAGTCAAAGCCGTACCTGCTTCATCTCCAACTACAGTATTATAATTACCACCACTTGCAATAGAGTTACCTGCATTGACACCTGCTCTAAAGTTTGATGTGCCACTTGTTGGAGTGCTTATCGAACCATCTGCTGCAATTTGCAATCTATCTGCACCTGCAGTTACAAACCTTAATATATCTGTTCCACCTCTATAGATACCCATATTAGTATCTGAATTAAAAGTAAGAGCAGGCGCTGAAGCTGATCCATCATCTAATTGTAATGTGCCACTTAAAACAAATTTATCATTAGTTTGATCTAATTCTGCAAACTTTATCCACGCATCATTATCTTCATTTCTGATATACATAATGTTGTTTGAACTATCATACCACCACATATTTGCAAATGTTGTTGATGGCGCTGATGTTCCAGAATTATTTGTTGCTAATGCTTGTAATGCTGAATTTAAATCTGATCTAAATGCAGGGAAACCTTGATTGGCAATTGTGAAATCATTTTGTGACATATTTTATCCTCATGCTGCTAATTCTCCATAACCTCTTACGACATAATCAAAAGTTCTATCGACTGTCGCATTTGAACTGTTAAAGAACTCTATTGTGAAACCTGTAGCACTTTTATTTGTTATAACATAATAATCACCACTTGTTAAGTTACTTGCAGAAATCCCTATGCCCTCAATCTCTTTAAATGCAGGTGAAAATGTTATTGCTTTACCAGATGCACTTGTTGTGCTTGCAATATCTTTTTCAGAAAAAACTCTTTCTGGCATATCTACAGTTACAGATAATTGTGTAACTTTTGGTGTTGCTTCTAAATCATCACTCTTTAAAACTGCTCTAAATTTAAACCCTCTACCAATATAATCTCCCACATTAAATTTTTGAAATGCAGTATATGTTGGTGAACCACTAGATGGATCATCTCTAGTTCTTGCTATTTGTAATTCAACATTAACATCTCCAAATGTGCTAACGTCACCATCAAATTGACCCTCACGATCATCAAAGTTTCCAGATGCATCATCAAATGTATTCACATAATCAACTCGTTCTGAAATAACTCTAGCACTTATTCTGCTTGTATAAACTGCACCAACATCTATAAATGTATCAAAATCATAAGTTCCAGAAGATTTAACAGAACCTGCTCCACCATCAAATGAACCTAATGCATCATCAAAATTACCAGAAACGCTATCAAATTGATTTGTAGTATCTAAAATTAAAGCGCTTCCAATATCTACAACATCTGTTTTAGAACCTGTAAAATTAGGATGTTGTGTTGATGTTGCAACTAAATTTAAACCCTTTAAATCATCTATTAATGTGACATTACTTGTTGCATTTGCAGAAGCTAATCCAATCTTATCAACTGATCTAACAAAATAAGTTCCTGTCATAGCCGGAACAGTAATTGTGTTTGCAGGTCGTGAAACTTTGTCAATTAATGTAATCGCATTACTAAATATAGCACCAGATGTTAATGGTGAATGTCTGATAATATAATGTGATAAATCTAAATCAGCGACAGGTGTCCAACTTAAATGGGCTTCTGTTCCAATAATATTAACTTGAAAATTTGTAACATCTGCAGGTGGTAATGTTTTTCCCACTACTTGATGCGATTGTGTCGTAAATGATGATCTAACATTTAAAGCATTAATCGCTCTTGACCTTACATCATAAACAACACCATCTTCAACTGATAATAATTCATAACGACCTGTGCCACCTTTACCCATAGTTACAAAATTTGCATCTGTCGATTTTTTAGCTTGCACTTCAAATTGAGAAACTGCGTTATTACTTGAACTTACTTCAGCTAATAAAACAGAAACGGCTTCTTCATTAACAATTCTTAATTCATCTGTAACTGTTAATCCCGGTGAAGCAACTGTTTTAGCATCAAATAATGTTGTGTTATCTAAAGCAAATGTTGTTTCTTCTGCATTCCAATCATAAACAGATGCACTTGTTTCTTTTAATAATAAATCAACACCCACAAAAGGTTGACCATTTGCATCTTGATCTAAAGCTAAAGACCATTTTGCAACCTCAAAAACCTTTGATGAAAACCCATAACGATCTAAATCAATCATTATAGTGTCACCAACTTGATATTTATAAGCACTTAGATTGCAAGGGAAAACTAACGACAATTGTTGTCTATTAGCAAATAAAGCTATTTTAGCTAATCTTTGCGCAATTGATGGTGAAACTGTATAAGGGAAATCTATATTAGCAAAAACTGTTTCATTGTTATCTTCTGAAACAAATGTTGATGATGTAATTGTTGGATAATCAGTTGGTTTATAATCTTCTGCTGAATATACAAAAACACCTTTAACTGAATTAAATTGATCTCTGCGACTTTCTTTTGACTTAACACTTACGCCTGCTCTTAAATTATCTTGTGTTAATGTATCAGATGGCGCTATATATGACGCTGCTTTTAATGCAAATTCGCCTGCCGTATAAGTAAAAGTTCCACCTAATGAAGTTAACATATTTTCTATAATAGATTTTGGCGTTTGATTTGTGTCAAATGTGCCACTCATTGTGTATCTATTTTCAACACTTTGATTATTGACATTTGCTTCAGAAATACCTTGTGCTGCTTGATCTGTATAAGCGAAACCATCTGTCGTGTGTATAGTTGTATAAGGAACTGGAAGTGTTCCTCCTAATCTTAAATCAACTTCTTCACCATTTAAATTTACTAATTCATCACATTCATTGGCTGCAGTTATAAAACTCGCATCATTTATTTCTGAAGAACTAACACCCAAACCATAATCAGTATCTAATAAATAATCTCTCATACATAATGCAGGGTTAGTTGAAAAATGTGTTGTACTATCTCTTACATCAAAAACCTTTTTTCCACATACCATTGCAGAAATATTAGGAATACCATTTGGAAATACATCTTGATCGAACTCTAATCTCACATAAATATAAGCTATACCAGATAATTTATGGTCATTTGTCCATTTACCATCACTTTCAGATACTAATGTTGCATCTGCAGCTTGATCTGATGCGCCTAAATGAAATTTTACTCTTACTTTATTTGCATAATCTCCAGATGTAATATTACCATCCCCATCAAATGCACTTAATCTGTCATCATCTATATATATTGATGGTATATTTGTTACTTCATGTGATGCTAAAGCGATGACCAAATGTAAATATTTATTATTTTCAGTTGTTTCCATAAAAACTAGTGGGCCGGAAACTTTTGAAATTCCATAAATAACTCTGCGATTAGTAATCGCTTGTTTGACCATTTGGTCACGATTAACAACACTAGCGCCTTGTGCGCCAAAACTACCACTAGGTTTTCCAGATAATGCACTTAATGCGACACTACCTGCTAAAGATATAGCAAAACTTGTTGCAAATGATGAAGCTATTGCTGATGCAACAATAGTTCCAGTAACATAATAACCTATAGCAGTTGAAGCTGCTGCTCCTATTGCTGCTCCTACGACTACTGGTGGCATATTATATCCTCCAACAATCTATCGCATCATCAAGCGATAAAAAAATTAATCCATCTAAACTAACAACTGCAATTTTATTTCCTGTATAAATACCCAAAGCAATTCCCTCATCTGTATTTACACTCACTATATCACCTCTTGTGATTTTTTTCTTGTCTATTTTATCTAATTTTGCATCAACTGTTTTAACTAAATCACCCTCACCATATTTTTTTAATGCCTTAAAAGAACCTAAAGCAGTTTTATATTTATTGAAAAATTCAGAAAATCTAGATTTATTAATTAAAATTTTTTCCCACTTAGCAGTAAATAAAGCACAATCATGTTCTCCCCATTTAAAAGGCTTATCTCTACAATCTTCTAAATATCTAACTAATAGATTTTCCCAATTTGAAACTCTACTTTCCACCCCATTGCACCACTTTGTCTGTTAAATCTGAAACATAATCTAAACCTTTATCATTAGGAAAGTTTATCTTCTGATCTTCTGGAGTGTATCGTCTAACTCTTGCTCTTTCTAAATCAATTAATCTACTTTCTAAAGTTAATGAAATTGAACAAGTATCACCACTATCTTCAATCGTCATAACATCCATTCGACCATCAAATATTAAAGTAGGATCAGCGACAACTGAACCAGATGATAATGCACCTAAATATATTAATGCTTGTCTGCCTTGATAACTTTCAGTCAACGCTAATGAAACAATTGATGTTTGTATTCCATCTAAAGTAACTTGCGCACCTCTTGCTGCTATTTCAGATGTTTCTTCAACTGTACTAAAACCTAATAAAGTTCCTGCACCTGTATATAATTGAGAACCAAAAGTAATATCCCCATAACCTGTCCATAATGCAATTGTACCACTATCAAAGTTTAATTTTAATGCTAAAAATAATTCAACCTCTTTAGCTGATAATTGTGTCAACATATTTGAAGTAATTGATCTAGTCATTTATAAACTCTCTACTGCACCAAATGTTATCCCATATATAGATGCTTCATTAACATTCCAATTAACAACATTGTCATTTAATCTAAAAACACCTTTTGCATTTGTCACCACTACAGTTGAATTATCTGTTGGTGATGTTCTTAAATCTGGGAATATTGTTAAAGTTACATTTCCAGAACCATCTGAATTAGCATCTTGTAAAACCTTGTGAAACTTTGCAGTTACTCCAGAACTTAATTGAATATAATCACCTGCTTTTAAATAACCTGTTTGACTTGCAGTTGCGCCATCAATCAACAACTGATCCCCTGTTTGACTAGCACCCTTAACAATAGGTGTACCGGGTGAACTTGATGCAGTTCCTCTAGGTGTTACTGCTGATGGATCACCTAATAAAAATGTACCATATGAACCTTTTAAACTAACAAGAAATGAAATCCATTGTTCTGCATCTGCTCTTTTCATAGGTGGGAGCGTTATATCAGCTTCCCATCTTTGACCTGTCCATTTGTGAACTTGTTGTGAATAAGTAAAAGGTGATTGTGAAACTGCAACTGTATTTCTTGCAAAAAATGCAACTTGTTGAATTGTTTTATTTGTTGGTGTCGCTAATGGATAAGATATAGCCATAATTAACCACCAAAAGCAGTTGCAAATGAACCACCCCTCTGTCTGCTTTCTAAGACTGCTTGTTTAGATGCTTGTGCTATTCGTGGCATTAGGTTTGCAATCTCCGTTCTAACTGTTTGTTGAACACCTGTAGTGACGTTAATGGTTTGATTAATTGTAACACCACCACCAGAACTTAATTGATTATTAGGCACGACTGTTCCTGTTCTTCCGGGAACAAATAATTCCGGTCCTTTCTCCCCAACAATATAAGGTGATCCACTTGTTGCAGTTCCACCTTTAGCCATAAATGTTGGAACAGTTGTGGCATTTGAGGAAGCAGTAAAGAAACTTCCTAATGCTCCTGCTAATGGTCCGGTGATTTGTTTTTGTATAGCAATTCTTATTAAATCAGAAATAATTGATCTTGCCATATCCTTAAATGCTTCTTTAGCTGATTTAGTGCCACTAATAACTCCAACTAATGAATCCTCTAAAGATTTAATTCCCCTATCTCCAACGTCTTTAAATGACTGTTGTAATGCAGATAATTCTGGCTTCACTTCTTTAACAGTATCTGTAACTCTTTTAAAACCATTTATTGCAATTCTTAAAGGTGGATTTACTTTTTCTAAACTTTCTGAAGTTTTATCAAATGCACTAGAAATATTTCTTAAATTTTGTTCTAATTCTTGTCCAAATGTAAATTCATCAAATGGGTCTAATCCAACTAAATCAGCTAGTTTATTATAACCTTTAATAAAAACATTTAGAAAACTTCTTGCTCCTTTGATTGCGTTTGCAAAACCCTCGACAACAAAAACTGTTAAAAATTTAGCTAAGTTTGCTAATATAGGTAAAATAAAAGATGTTATTTTTTGTCCAAAACTAACAAAAGTTCTGCCTAATTTATCAAATAAATCATTAGCTTCTTCTACTGCCTTTGCATCTTCACTTGTTAATTGCAAAGTTACTGCATTAAATTCATCTCTTAATTTATTTAATTCAGATGAACCTGCTTGTAATGTATTGACTAAGTTAACTCCAGACCTACCAAATAAATCAAATGCAATTCTAACTTTATCTGCAGGGTCTTTTATTGCACTTAAACGATCTGAAACTTCATTTAATAATTCATTAGTTGGCTTTAAACTACCATCTGCATTAGTAACACTTAATCCTAATGCTTCAAATGCTTTTACTCCAACACCTAAACCAGTTGATGCTTCTGATATACTTCTGGAAAATCTTGTTAAACCTTTTTCAAGTTCTTCTGCACTCGCACCTGTTTGACTTGCTGCAAATTGTAATGTCTGTATTTGGTTAACTGTTAGACCTAAACGACTAGATGCTTTTGCTAAATTATCTATTTGTGTTGCAAATTGTTTTAATGCAACAGTTGCTCCTAATCCAATTAAAGCACCCTTAACACTAACAATAGATTTGCCTATCCTACCTAAACCACCACGAACACTTGCAAACGCTTGTCTTGTTTTATCTACTGCTGATAAGGTAACTTTAAGATTTTGATCTGCCATTCTCTAATACCTTAAAATATGCATACCATTCATTTATATCAGATAAAGTTAAATGTTCAACTTCATCAACTGTTTTGTGTAAGCGATCTGCCAAAGCTAATAAATTAAACCTTAACAAATCGCTTTTTAGTTTTTTTCTTGTTCCTCTACAGAAACAGTTTCACCAAACATTTTCGCAGAAACTTCTGCAATTATATTAACTTTTTCACTCATTAAAAATGGTTTATCTGATAATGAAAATGCTTTTTTACCATCTTCAAGTTCAGCTTTTTCAATTATTAAATCAACCATTCCATCCACAGTCATATCATTTAGAAAGTTTTTATGCTTTCTCTGCAACTTATTGATATCACCTGCAGTAATTGCACTAGCATATAAAATTAATGGAGTATTATCTTCACCCCATTCTGGAACTTCAATAGTTCTTTTTTCTTTTATACGTCTACTTGCGATCTGTTCCCCTAATGACATAAATCACCTCTAAACAGTTGCTGCAGTGAGTGCGCCTGTGCCTTGTAAAGAGAAAGATGCTTCAACCATACCATCAAATGATGATGTGATTGTTCTTCCTGTTACAATCGCAGTACCAGAATAATAAGTGTCACCACTAGTTGCACCCTCTGGATAGACTGCTAAAGTTACAGATGCACCAACTGCAAATGATACTTGACCATTTGTGTCTGTTTCATCCCAGAATACATCTACAGAACCACTAAATGTTTTTAATCCTGTTAGATATGTTCTTGAAGTGTCACCCATTGTTGTATCTTCAATGGTGTCTGCACTTTCTTCTAAAGAAAAAGAACGAATTTCAGCGACTGTATTTGAGCCACTTTTAACTGTTCCCTCTGATCCTGCGTGTGTTGCCATTTTTATCTCCTTTAAGCTGCAGTTTCTACGTCATTTTCTAAGGTTCTATAAATCACCTCAACTGTAAAGCGACCAATAGCAATTGGTTGTTCACCATCACCACTATAGTCACCCTCAAAAGATGTTACTTGTGTATCTTTTGCAAGACTTCCAAACGTAACATCTGATGCAATAGCTTCTTCAACTTCTACTGCAATTGTGTCAAGTGTATTATCATAGTTACTTGTCGCTTTAACATATGCTTCTACACCAATTTCTAAAACCCTACTTACTGATCTCGGTCTTGTTAATGTGTCAAAAGTTGTCGCTTCTGACTTTGTAAATATACATAATCCCGGAAGATTATTACTTTCTAATGGATATATTCTTGATCTAAATACTTTTGTTCCTGTGGTCGTTAGATTAGTCAATCTTGTAACAACTGCATCTCTAATTTGCTTTCTAACGTGTGCCATTTAATTTTTCTCTAATACAAAAGTTGTCATGCCTGTTCCATCGTCTTGAACTATCCTAATTGTATATGCCACTCCTAAAATAGTTATTGCATCACCCTCTGTCGCACTAGAAACATCATCTGTCCTACATAAAAATCGAGGTTGCTGAATTGCAACTCCAACTGTACCACCTGCATCTACCTCTATAAATTCGTTATCAAATATTCCAGTTATATTAGCAGCAGAACCACCTTGTACAGTATAACTTGCAGTAGTTCCAAAATCATCTACTTCTAAGAATAATAATCGATCTGCTGCACTTTCTACTGCCATTAGTCATCCTCTGGTGTTTCTAAGGATTTGACGGCTCTGTTAATAATACTCTTTTTTGTTTTTTTTGCTTTAGCTTCTTCTGCAAAACCTCTAGCAATTAACTTATTTGCAATTCTATCATCAATGTCATGTTCTTCACCTGCAAACATATTACCATTTGTTCCGATATAACATTTTTCTAAAATTTTAATTTTCATAAATACCTCGTAATAGTTAATGGAGGTGATCCGAAAACCACCTCCAATTTATTATGCTAATTAAGCAGTTGAGATTTCATCTGTTTTAGCAAATGATATTGCATTTCTTAATGCAACGTCAACTTCTTGCATAACACTAATTGTAACATCACCAGACTTTGAACCAGTAAATGGATCAACTATGATTGATGGCGCTCCAAATAATCCCACCATTAACTGTGAGAAGTCACCAAAAATCATTGCAGATGCATCTGATCCACCATCACCCGGATCAAGGTCTGATGGCACATTGTTAGTGAACTCTGCCTTGTAGCCATAAATTGCGTTCCAAGGATCGTTTAATAACATAATACTGTCTGTTGATCCAACTTTAACAGTATTAGCCATCTTCGCTTTTACTTTAGGGTTAGTTAAGAAACCTAATGTATTTGCATTCACAACTCCATTATCTTCTTCAACTAGCTTTACAAGGTCTGTGATATCTGCCCAAGTTAATGCTGCAACGTCTGTGCCTGCAGAAATATCTAAATTATTCACATCTGAATTATTTAATATTCCAGTTGGTTGTCCAGAAGAACCAGAACCATTAATTGCATGATATTCAATTTTATCAGCAATTGATCTTAATAGATCATCTTGAACAATCTGCTCAATTGCAGGAACACTTTCTAACATTAACAATCTTGACATAGTTGCGAATGCACCTAATGTTCTAGGTTGTAATGTTACACCTGCATCTGTTGGGCTTTGATCTGTAACATTTGCTGCTTCTTCAACAAATCCTGCTGATGCACCTGTAGCAATTTTAGGTATTCTAATTCTATTAGTTAGACCACCCATATAAGTAACACCTAAGTTTGACATTACTTGCTTTGATCTTAGTGCTTCGATGAATAAGTCACCTCTTTGGATTGTTGGAACAAACTGATCTGTTACATTTTCGCCAGAGATACCACCAGTTGCTGCAGTTGTCATAACACCAGAACGCCAAGCAAAGTCTGGAACATACATTCCTTGTGATTGCTTACCAGTTCTTTTAGCTATTTCTTCAGACATTTCTCTTTCATAGCCTGCGTTTTTCCAGTCACCTGTAACTTGTGCTTGTATCATTCTGCCTAAAGAATAAGTTCTTTTTTCTTTAGCTGACTGTTCAATCACATTAACAGGAGTGTCTAGTGGCTTATCGTTTCCAATAACATCTAAAAGTTCACCTCTGAACTCTGCAATGTCAATTCCACGACTTAAAGCATCTTCACCTAAATCGGCTTTGTTATGCTTTCTTGCTAAAGACATTATCTCTTTAGCATTTTTTGATGCTGATTTGGCTGCTTCTGCCCTTACTGCATCAAGATCGATATTTTCAGACATGTTATTCTCCTTTATCTGAATGGTTGATTTTAATGTTTCGGAACTAGAACGACCAACACCAACAAGACTTGACTGATCTGCAGGGATTGAAACAATACTAATTTCCATTGGTGTAGTCGCAACACGATAATAATCTTCTGGATCATCTTCACGTTCTACTTTTTTGTCGACACGATAACCTACAGAAATATTCTGTCTTATCCCATCAACAACATCATTGAACACTTCAGAAGCCTGCTCACTTTTTCCAAAGCGAACAGATGCCCTTAATCTTCGAGCATTTTCGTCAAGTTCAACTGATTCCACAACTCCAATCTGCTTTTCCATATCGTGATCTAATAATAATGGCGCACGACCAGAGTTTAAAAATTCTAGGTTCATATTTTCTTTTGTATGATCCATTACTTCCATTCCAAACTGTCTTTTTACAGGTTCTTCACTAGATACTCCAACCCTAACAGTTCTACTTTCTTCATCAATAGTCTTATCATCAAGATCAATCGCCCTATAATCTAAAGAAATAGGTTCTTTTCTTTCATCTTCCATTTCCATCTTTTCTTCTTCTTGATCCATTTTGTCTTCAGTCATTTCTTCTGACATTTCTTCAGATGGTGTTTCTTTATGTTTAGCAAATACAACTGTAACTGTATCTTCAGTTTCATCCACTTCAACAACATGACGATTTTCCATATCAGCACCTCTTTCATTATCTTCTAGGAATGTATCATAATTTTCACTATTTGTTAAGTTTACTTCATTTCTTTCATCTTCTGTTTTCATTGGATGACCCTCTGGTAATAAATCTGTATCATGTTTTCCACTTCTGTATTTCCCATTTCTAACTGCAAATAAAAATGAATTAACTCTTGCCATTGCCCATTGTTCTTCAGAACTAACAGATGGTCTTACAGATTGTGGGTTAGTATTGTATGCTCCAATACCTCTTTTATACACTTTAGCCAACATTCCTAAAGTTACCCTTTTGGATTTTGCACTTCCGTGTTCTTCATTGTGTTCTTCAACTTTATTTTCTAAAGCAGTTATTGTTTTATCTGGGAAATCATCCTCAATTGCTCTAGTCGCATCTTCATCAATTTTATCCAATTGTCTATCCTTTCCTCTTGCCCAACTTTGACCAACATCACCTCCCCATAATGCCCAAGCAATTCTTCCTGCAGATGGATAACCATCTTCACCCGGACTAAATCCCTCGCCCTCTTTATCCACTTCATGCCTTGAAAAATAACTATGCATACGTCTAACAGTTCTTGCTGATAGTTCTTGCTTGTTTACTAATTGCCTTGCTCTGGCAACGCCTACAGAAGTTCCACCACGACCAAATTCTGCTCTCCAATCTAATCCTCTTTGTGCTTCTTCTGCCATCGCATTAGTAGGAGTTAGATCAATATCTTCTCCTTTATACTTCGCCATCATCATCTCCACCAGTTACCTCTGGTTCAGCAGGAAACTTTTGACCAAATGGTTCAAATGCCATAGATAAATCAAACTGTTTAGCCATTTCTTTATCACGATTAATCTGACTAAATGTTTCTTCTACATCACGACCATAATGTGCTGCAACATCTTGATGCGACAGAATACCATTCTGCAATCCAACAACTGCAGCATTTATTTCTTTTAATGGGTCAATCCAATTCCAACCACGACCCCTAAAAGAAGTATTATCGAAAAATTTATCAAATTTATTTGATGGAATTGGTATTGTTCCAAAATCCATTGCTGAAGATAACCAATCTTTGAAGATAACTTCTGCGAAATGTTGCACCATAAATTCTTGCAAAGACCTATAACCATCTCTTTCATCTAATGCTCCTTGTCTAATTGAACTATAATTAACAGAAGATAAATCACTTGATAAAGCTGCATAACTAACATTTAACCCAGATGCCACACCTCTAAGCATTGCACTTTCAAATTCAGCAAATCCAGTATTAGGATGATCTGGATCAAACATTTTAATATCATACCCTGCAGGTAATTGATGAAATGTACCCGGTTCAACATCAATTAATGGCATATGAGCATCATGTAAATCATCGCCCATAAAATCATCTGAATTAGGTGTTGTAAGCATTCCCATTTTAGAAGCACCTATTCTTGCTGCAATAATCTCTGCTTCTCTGTATGCACCTAACATCTTTAATGTGCTAATAACAGAAACCATAAATGGCTCACCTCTAGTCATATGTGTTCTAGTTGGCATAAAAATATGGATCATTTCAGTAGCAGGAACTCTTATATGCTTTTGCCCTTGTGTTTTGTTGTAATGTCTATCACCGGGGTGACTTGTTAAAACATAATAAGCAACAGGTTTATGGAAAGTGTCTAATTCAACACCCATTCTAACTTGATTTCCATTTTCTAAAACTTCATTTTTCTTTTCATCAATAAGATCAGCTTCAACTAATTGTAAGCTATAATTATCTTTGTACCTTTTACCAGATAACTTTTTAATAAATACTTCACCATCCCTTGCTAATGCTTCAATTGCATATTTTTGACAATCTAACCAACTCATACGACCATCAACTGTTGGATTACCTAAACGACCCCAACTTTTCCAAGCATTTTCAATAATGGCATTGCCTGCTCTATCTAAAGAACCATCATCGTTTCTTGCTTTAACTTGAAGATGAAAACCCTTGTCACCAACAACATTCGTTTTAATTAAGTTAATATATCTTTTTGCAAATTCATTATCTCTAACTAATTCTCTTGATCTATTCCTTAAAACTTCAAGATTATATCTTAATTCACTATCTGCACTAAATGAAGAACCAACAAAATCACCAAATAAACGACCACCTCTTGCGCCACCATAATTTCTTTTTTTCATTTTTTTTGGATTTTGGTTGCGTTTTAAAAAATCAAAAATACCCATTAAAACCTCACCGATATAGTTGCGCCAGTTGGCTTACCTCTTTTTATAAGTTCTTTTCTTTTATGCATTGCTAATTCTTTTTTGTAATAGTTTCTCCATTGAACAAGTTCATCTGGTGACATTTTAGATAAAGAACGACCATTAATTGAATAAGATAAAACATCTGCATCTGCTCTGCCTTGTAAAACAGTTTCAATTTTATCCAACATTATCTCTGAATGGTTTCGTGGATCAGCATTGTTAACATCTAGGTCTGGAATAACTTCCCATTCACCTGTTGTTACTACAATTCTATTTCCACTAGATGTTTCTGTAACTTCTAACTGCCAATGGTAATGACCCTCAACATAATTTGCAGTTGTTGAACTATTAGCACTAAAAATATAATCATTTCCAGAATTAGAACCAGAAATAGTTATTTCATTATTACCACCTGCTCTTATTCGTGCAACATATGCCATTGTATGTGTAGAATTAGGGTAATCAGTTGATAAATCTGTTCTTTTCCATTGGATAAAATCCCCTATTACAAACTGTTCTGGTTCTTCTGTAGGAGCATTGTCTGCATCAAAAAGGTTAGCCACGAATAAATCCCTTTTACAAATTTTTTATTTTGTCAAGATACTATAACCCAAAATGCGTTTTTTTGCCATAGCTTTATTATCTCCAACCATTTATGAAACTATTTCCCCTATAACGATTAGGTCGTCTAGTTTGTTTAGGTGGTTCTTCTGTCGTTTTTACTTTGTCACTTTGTATTCTATCAGATATTACGTTTAAATTTAAGTTTAAAATCGACAATGCTCCAATGGCGTAAACTCTACAATCTAACGCTTCATTTCTTGTTCTTGTTTTAACAAATTCACGTCTGGGAAAACCTTTATGAAATTTAGTTATTATCTTTTCACTTGATGCTAACTGTTTGAAATATTCATCTGGTCTATCATCTGGAAAATGACAATAGCCTGCGCCTACATCTGTAATCTTTAATCTTGAAAAAACAAGTTCCTTAATATTGTCAACTCCCAAAGTAAATAACTTAATTTTTCCAATATTGTTTCTTGTGGGTCTAGAAACTATTGGTCTACTTTCTCCTGCCATTCCCTTAATAGCAAATATTCTTCTGCCCTCTCTAGGTCTAACATAATTGTAAACTGCTTGTGTATAGTGTCCACCACTATCAATACAAGCTGATCTGATTTGCAATTGTCGACCATCTTCAGTTTCATAAATATTTTTTAAAATATTTTCCAGATCATTCCACAAATGTGGTGTTGATGGATCACCATATAAGGTTCTGTAATCAATGCTCCAACTTTCTTCATCTTTTCCCCATCCAACAACTTCCAATTCTAATCGACTATCTTGAACGTCAACTCCACAAGTGATAAGCATAATGTTTGCATCTATCTTGTCACCAAATGGTTCAGCACGTTCTGCAACTGCATAATCATCAACACGTTCACCTTGATCTTCCCACGTTTCAGCTAAATATACATTTGTCCACACTCTTAATGTTTCTGGCATCTTCTTAGCACTTAGAAAATCCCTAACTGCATCTGCCAATGGTGTCCAACTAGAATAAATTCCACTAATATGAAAACCTGCAACGCCTTTAAAATCTTCTGTCGCTTTCCAATTACCTAATCTGACTGCTCTATATCTTTTTGGATCATCCCATACTGATCCACATTCCTCACAAATATAACAAGCAGTTTCTGGTTTATCTTTTTCCCATTGAACATTAGACCATTTTAATCTCTGTTCGTGATGACAATCTGGACAAGGTACATGATAATATCTTTTGTCACTTTCCTCAAAAGCATTTTCAATTCTGGAAGCACCTTTATTTGTTGGTGTTGATACCATTACGATTTTTCTGTTCCAGAATGTAGCGCTTCTTTTTCTAGCTAGTTGAACTGGATCACCCTCTGAACCTGCAGAAGCAGGATAACGATCAACTTCATCACATAACACAATTCTGATTGGTCTTGATGCTAATCCAGATGGCGAATTAGAACCCACTAATGAAACATGACCACCGGGAAAAACTTTATGTGTAGTTGTATTGTTAGCATCTCTTGCTCTAGGGTCTTTTACTTTCCCTTTAAGATTAGGTGTATCTCTTAACATTGGCGCAAGTCTATCTTTTGAAAATGATTGTGCCATTTCTAAAGTTGGTTGGACAACTAACATTGGAGCAGGGTCTTGACCTACATGAAACCCAATAACATTAAGTAACATTTCTGTTTTGCCAACTTGTGCGCCTGCCATAACAACACAATCTCTAATCAAAGGATCAGAAATAGCATCCATAATACCTTTTTGATAATTAGCCCTTGAAGTATACCATCGACCGGGTTCTGCACTAGCTTCTGAACTTAGCCGTCTTTCTTGGTCTGCCCATTCTGTTACTGTTAACTTTGGTGGTGGTTTCAGAATTGACATTGCTGATTTTATCGTTTGCTTTAGTGCTTGCTTTGCTTCCGTTTGGCTTATTGGGTTCATATGTTGATAATTCATTTAATGCTTCATGTATCTGTTTTTCAATTATATGCTGAATTGCACCAATGTCTGTTTCATTGGCAATTAATGGAGCAGTTACAGTTGGCAAGGATAACATCTTTGCCCTCATAGCTGCTAAAACTTCTGTCCAAGAATTTAAAACATCATTGGCAGAAAGTAATTCTTTTTTAGCTTGTAGCAATTCCAACTCTGCAAGATCAGCATCAGCTTCCATTTTCCTTGCTCTAGCTGAATTATAGTCTGGATCAGCTATCATTGGTCGACCCATTTTTTTTGTATTATTTACTTGCATTTCCATTTTGTTAACTTTTTTTTAAAAGTCTGTCGCTAGAAAAACTTTGTGGTCGCGCGTTACC
>Ga0209336_10000819_pt1 | contig 15683 bp, 19 predicted proteins | sample LinPmetageLP32_FD_184042 | JGI IMG/M metagenome (GOLD analysis project Ga0209336, IMG submission 184042) | Marine viral communities from the Pacific Ocean - LP-32 (SPAdes) (version 2) | ecosystem: Environmental > Aquatic > Marine > Oceanic | place: Pacific Ocean | collected 2009-08-23 | reverse complement strand
GCTAAAGAAGAATATTACAGATTGATAGAAATGGGGATGGGTTTGCCAGCCATAGCTAAGATGTTGGAGATACCGCCAATCGTGCCTGACGAGCGTTACTTTGAAGGTGGTTTTTATACTGAGCCATATGTGCTGAGAGAAATAGCAAAGAGGTTAGAAGATAGCACGCAAGAATAACAACCAGGCAAAACCTTATGATGATGGACGCACATTAACGTGCGATGTGTGCCGCAAAGTTCATCTGGTATCGGGGTCAGGCTGGGTAATATTGGCAAGCGATAAAGTGGTTTGTCACACGCAAAAATGTTTTGAGAAATTAAGGGGGTTGACAGAATGAAACATGACGATAAAATCAGCGAACAAGCTGAAACGGTATTACTAGCTAAACAAGTATTACTAGAAGTATTACTAGCTAGTAATACTAGTAGATCTACAAGTAGTACTACTAGTAAACCCCATAATAGTAATAATAAAGATTATACTAGAAGTATTACTAGTATGCTGGCTAGCACGCGCAAAAATAGCAGCCATGCCTATGTTTCTGCAATCAAGCGCAGAGAGCTGGATGAGGATAGCTGGCGGCAAGATAGGCTCATAAAAGCTATTCGCAAGAAGTATAGCGCAGACCACGTTAAAGATATTTTAAGAGAGATGGCTAGTGTTACGCGCTTTGAGCGTGTTGCATTTATGGATAAGATGGAGCAGTTACTTGGACTTAGCAGACCTAGATAGTTTATTCAAAGAGGCAGCTGAGACTGAGAGGCGTATGCCACCAGCTCTGCGTAAAGCAAAGCAAGCAACCTGGCCTGATTATGTAAAGGATTGGATGGGTTATGGTTGGACACAGCAAGGCGAGACTATTCTCAAGCCAACAGCTAAACAGATAGATAATCTGGATTATGCTTTAGGGCTTGGTCTTACTATGCCAGAGGATGATAGACGGCTTGTGTGGGCTGTATGTCATAGTGCTGCGTTCAAGCAACGCGGTGCAAGCTGGACTAAGCTAGCTAGGATGCTAGGACTGCATGACCCACGCAGGGTAAAACAAGCGTATAAAGATGCTATGATACGCTTATATTATCAATTAAATTGATGTTTTATGCTTTTTCGTTTTGCGAATGAAGCGAAATCGTCTATTATATTTCTATGATTAGGGCATATCTAGTATGTAACTAATTTGATTATCCTTCATTAATTTCTCCCATTCAACTGAGCTGCCCTTCGGGGCAGTTCTTTTTTGAGGTATTATGATTAATAAATTACTTAGATTGTTTTTGCCATTCTTGTTTAAAGAACAGGCAAGCGTTTTAGATGAAGTGACCTTTCCAGCTCGTTACGAGAAAGAACCAGAATATCTGTCTGGCAAAAAGAAACGCGGAAGACCCAAGAAAGCTGCCAATGGCTAAACGTATTACTAAAACTATTATGCAAACTATTGCTGACAGGCTTGCCACTGGACAGACACTGGTACAGATATGCAAAGACCCAAACATGCCTGCTTACAGAACTATTACAGCTTCTGTGCATCGTGATGAAGAACTGTGGGAAATATACCGTAAGGGCAGAGTTATGCAGGCAGAGTATTACGGTGACCACATTGTGGATCTAGCTACAGAGGCTTTGCCCACAACTGTTGATGCCAAGGTTCTTAATGCAGAGGTACAGCGTAGGCGGTTAGAGATAGATACGTTGAAATGGACATTTGCGCGTAATCAGCCTTGGGGCATTCGTGACAAGAAGGAAGACGCAAATGCTAACCAGGGAAGTATTACACTGAGCTGGGCTAACGGAGAGGTGCATGCAGAATAAGAAGTACTCAAGCAAGCAGATGGCTATGGCTAAGCTGGCTGAGCCAAGGAACAAGATAACAGCAGCAGACTTGAAAAAGCTGCGAGAAAAAAAAGGTAATGGAAAAAAGACCTGATTGGCTGAAGCGAGCATTAGATCCTAATACGCCTATGACAGAAGCTAATGAAACTGTAAGGACAATGTCAGTTGATGGTAAGCTGTTTCCTACAGTCAGGATGATTAATGGTAAGCTAGTTAAGTTAGGTGATAAAGCGGCAGAAGACTATGCAATGCTGCGTAATGATTTTATACAGTTTGAAACTGATGAACAAGCTACAGAGTTTAGCAAGCAGCTGAGTAGGATGATAGGTGCAAGACGTAACCTGATGCAACGAAGTAAACAGGAATAGATATATATATATAGAACATCCTGTGTTGCTGAGCTACGCGCGTGAGGCATACCCCAGCTGGAAACGCATTAGTAGTGCGGTGTCCTGTCTGGCTGTGATGCAGAGCCTGCCTTGTATTTACTGTGTAGCAATATGGATTGTTCGCAGATTGTTCGCAGAATCAGTTGCCTGATTTGCCTGACAGACACCCACCCACCCCCAGAAACTGGGCGCCATATCTATAGGTATATATATCCTAATGAAAGTGTCTCACACTCGCACACTGCGTTACGTTCCACACAGCGCAGTCCAGCAATACGAGCGCACAGGCTGGATAGCTTTGAGCAGAATGCATGGGCATCATGGCAAGTATGCGATGCTAATGGAAAAGATAGATGCAAATAGTAATACCGTACCAGCCAAGGAAGTTGCAGGCTGATTTACATCGTAGTTTAGACAGCCATAGATGGGGCGTGATTGTATGCCATAGACGGATGGGCAAGACGGTTATGGCTATTAATCATCTGTTGCGTGCTGCTATTATGTGCCAGCATCCTAATCCAAGGTATGCGTATTTAGCGCCTACTTATCGGCAGGCAAAGGCAGTAGCGTGGGATTATTTAAAGCAGTTTGCTGGTAATATTCCAGAGGTTAAGTTCCATGAGACTGAGCTTAGATGTGATTTGCCTAATGGTTCTAGGATTAATCTATTAGGGGCTGAGAACCCTGATAGTTTGAGGGGTATATATTTAGACGGCTGCTTTATGGATGAGGTGGCTGACATGCCTGAGAGTGTGTTTCCAGAGGTTATAAGGCCAGCGCTATCAGATAGAAAGGGCTGGTGTTTTTTTGTAGGAACACCAAAGGGGCAGAATGCTTTTTACGAGTTATATGAGACTGCCGTTATCAGCAATGAGTGGTACACAGCGGTTCATAGGGCGAGTGAGACAGATATATTAGATGGCGGTGAGTTAGCCAGCGCAAAAGAAACTATGACGGCTGACCAGTATGCACAGGAGTATGAGTGCAGTTGGGTTGCTAATGTACCAGGGGCTATTTTTGGTAAGGAATGTCAGGCAGCCTTAGAAGAGGGGCGCATAGGAAGGGTTCCTTATGATAGGGGATATAAGGTAGAGACATTTTGGGATCTAGGTGTTGGTGATAGCACAGCTATTTGGTTTGTGCAGACTGTCGGCAGAGCTGTTCATGTTATCGATTGTTATGAGTCGAGAGGTGAGGGGCTGCCGCATTATTGCAAGATTCTAAGTGCTAAGAATTATTTATATGGTGAGCATTACGCGCCACACGATATTGAAGTCAGGGAGTTGGGAACAGGCAAAAGCAGGCGAGAGATTGCATGGGATTTAGGATTGAATTTTAGAGTAGTTCCAAAGCTGCCATTAGAGGATGGAATACATGCTGCACAAATGGTTTTCGGGCGTTGTTGGTTCGATGCAGACAAGTGCAAATCTGGCATGGACGCGCTGCGTCAGTATCATCGAGGTTACAATGAGAAGAATAGAGCCTTTCGTAATACGCCTGTCCATGATTGGTCTAGCCACTTTGCGGATGCTTTTAGATATATGTCGATTGGACTTAAAGAAACTAGAGCAATGGATAAAGCGCCACAAGCGCTAGCAGATATGAATTATAATCCATTTGCAGCATGATGATCGAGTTACGCATAGCTAATATTAGCGACATTGATGCTGTTTTAGAAATTATGGCAGAAGGTCATAACGAATCTGCGTTTGTGGGTACGTTTGATGAATGGACGGCACGCCATTACCTAATGGGATTTATGCAATTAGAACATAGCACGCTAATGCTTGCTGTTGACGGTAATAAGATCCTTGGCGGTGTTATGATGGCTGCCAGCTATGAATGGTGCCTAGAGCCTATAGCTTATGTGGTGAAATTCTGGGTGCGTGCCTCTGCAAGGCGCACAAGGGCTTCAAGGCATTTAATGCAGTATATTGACGAGTTCGCACGCAGCTGGGGCTGCTCGTCTGTCTATGCGACAGCAACAGCTGAATTAGACAAAACAGAACAAAGATTATTTGAGAATTTATTTGCCAAACATGGTTTTGCAGACTGTGGGGCAACACTAAAGAAGGGTTTGTATAATGGGTAAGTTTTCTTCACCATCACCACCGCCGCCACCGCCCCCACCACCGCCAGCACCAGCAATTAAGCCAGCTGCAACAAAGGCATCAGATGCTGCAAGGCAGACAGCTGCAAATAAAAAAGGACAGGCAGCAGCAAATGTTACTGGTGGTATGGGTTTGCTGACTGAGGCACCTACACAAAAGCCTAGATTATTAGGCCAGAATAAAATGAAAAGTGGCGGCTGATGGCTGAAACAGACAAACGCGCAGCAATGTTATTGAAGCGTTTTAGCACGCTTCAAGGGCAGCGCCAGACTTGGGAATCACATTGGCAAGAGGTTGCCGATTATATTGTTCCAAGAAAAGCAGATATAACAAAAAAGCGAAGTTCTGGTGACAAGCGCTCTGAGTTAATATTTGACGGCACTGCCATTCATGCAGCTGAGCTTATGGCTTCTAGCTTGCACGGTATGCTTACAAATGCCAGCACGCCTTGGTTTGCTCTTAGGTTTACTGATGATTCATTCGAGACAGACGATATAGCAAAAGAATGGCTGCTAAGTGTTACAGATGTTATGTACCAAGAGTTGCACCGCTCAAACTTACATGAGGCAATACATGAGCTATATAGTGACCTAGTTACATTTGGCACAGCTGTTATGTTCATAGATAAAGATGAGAATGACGCATTGCGGTTTTCAACACGGCATATTGCAGAATGCTATCTTGCTGAAGATGAGTTTGGCAGAGTTGATACAGTCTATCGTGAATTTAAAATGTCAGCACGCGCAGCAGTGCGGCAGTTTGGTATTGAAAATGTAAGTGAGCGTATTGCTAAATGCGAAGAGCGTGACCCTTATGAGCAGTTGCGTATTGTACATTTGGTAACACCGCGCACCGATAGAGTAGTTGAGCGCATAGATGCGCTAAATAAACCGTTTGCATCTGTGTATTTAGACCCAGAGGACAAAGTAATCTTGTCTGAATCTGGGTTTGATGAAATGCCGTATGTCGTGCCGCGTTTTTTAAAGGCTAGTTTTGAACATGGCTATGGGCGCTCACCTAGTATGACAGCACTGCCAGATGTGAAAATGCTTAATAAAATGTCTGAAACAGTGATACGTGCAGCACAGTTGCAAATCCATCCACCGCTTATGGTTCCTGATGATGGGTTTATAAGCCCAGTTCGTACCATACCAGGCGGTTTAAACTTTTACAGAGCTGGTACAAGAGATAGAATAGAGCCTCTAAACATTGGTAGTAATAATCCGCTGGGCAATGATATGCTGGAGCAGCGTAGGACACAAATACGTGCTGCGTTCTATGTTGACCAGCTGATACTAGGCAATGCGCCTGGCATGACTGCTACAGAGGTCATTCAACGCACCGAAGAAAAAATGAGGCTGTTAGCGCCAGCTGTGGGAAGATTGCAGGCTGAGTTGCTGTCACCAATGATTTCTAGGGTATATAATATTTTATCAAGGCGTAAAGCATACGCGCCAGCGCCAGAGTTTATGCAAAGTAACCAGATAGACATTGAATATGTCAGCCCATTAGCAAAAGCTCAGCGTTCTGGTGATGTGCAATCAGCTATGCAGCTATTCCAGTTCTTAGCGCCATTGATGCAGATAGACCCATCTGTTGTGGACTTTATAGACCTTGATGGCCTTGCTTCGCATATTATTAAAGTTACAAATGTGCCTGCTACTGTCGTTAGAGGCCGCCAAGAGGTTGCGCAAATGAGAGCGCAAAGGCAGCAGCAAATGCAGCAGCAACAGCAAATGGAACAACAAGCTATGGCAGCGCAAGCAGCTGGTGAAGCTGCCCCAGCATTGCGTGCAATAGAAGAAACAAGCCCAGAAACTCAGGCAGCGTTAGGACAGGCATTAGGTCTATGACACCAGAAGAATTAAAAACAGCATATAAACAAACTTTCACAACAGAGCAGGCAAAGATTGTTTTGGAAGATTTGGCGCATCGGTGCCATTTTTTCGGAACCACATTTACCGAAAGCACCAACGAAGTGATTTACAAAGAGGGGCAGAGAAGTGTCGTTCTGTTCTTAAATAATATGATTAAAGACACACCACCACCAACACAGGAAACAGCAGAAGAGGAATAATAAATGTCAGAAGATCAGGTAGCGGAAGCTCCAGCGGTAGATGCTGGGCAGGCAACGTCTGAAGCGGTAACGACAGAATTTAATTTTAGAGATCACATAGATGAAACTCTAAGAGATGACCCAAGCCTATCGACTTACAAAGACCTAAACGGCATGGCAAAGTCACTTATCAATGCACAAAAAATGATAGGGGCAGATAAGATTGCTATACCAGGCAGCTGGGCAACGGAAGAGGATTGGTCACAAGTTTATGATAAGCTAGGAAGGCCAGGGGCATCAGATGGGTATAACATCGAAACTAACGAGGTTATGACAGAAAACGATGTTGGTTGGTTCCAAGATGTTGCGCATAAAGTTGGATTAAATACCAGCCAAGCGCAGGCGTTGTTTGGTGAATATACAGATTTGGTTTCCAATATTAGGGAACAAAGCACAACTGATTTAACAAACTTATCTAATGAAAGAGAAAGTGAGTTGCGGCGAGAATGGGGCAATAACTTTGAAGCGCGTATAGAGGGCGCTAATAATGTAGTTGCTGAGTTTTCGCCAGAAGATGCAGGCATTTTAGATATACAATTGTCGGATGGCAGCCTACTAGGTGACCATCCAGCATTTGTGCGCATGACATCAGGCATTGCAGAGTTTATGGCAAGCAAACTGGGAGAGGATACTTTTAGTGGGCGTGACAATGAGCCAGGCATGTCATCAGCAGATATACAACTTGAAATGTCAAAGTTAACACAACAAGGATCACCTTACTGGATTAAAGACCACCCAGACCATGATAACGCTGTTGCAGAGGTCATGCGTTTGAGAAGGTTGATCCATGACTAATTCAGAATTACGGCTTGAGTGTCTCAAGCTAGCAGTCACATACGGCTCAATGCAGAACATAAAAGACCCTGTTGAGCTAGCGAACACCTACTTAGTGTGGGTTAATCAATCTGTGGATAAGCAATCAGCCCCACAGCGCAAGCCTATGAGTAAGGCCGAATAGCTGACGTAATCAGCAGCGTGGCCTGACATTTGTCAGACAACCAAGCACAGCAAAAATTTTTCAAAAACTTACAAAGGAGTGCGTTATGAGCGTACAAATAGATACCGCCTTTGTTAATCAGTTCTCGTCAAATGTTCAATTGCTGTCACAGCAAATGGGTAGTCTTCTGCGTAATTCAGTTGATGTCGAAACTGTTAACGGTGAAAAGGCATTTTTTGATCAAGTGGGTTCAGCTGCTGCTGTTGAAAGAACAACACGGCACGGTGACACACCTATCATGGAAACCCCACATTCAAGACGGCAAGTAACACTTGGCGATTTTGAATACTCAGATTTGGTTGATGACCAAGACAAAGTACGATTATTAATTGACCCAACGAGCAGTTATGCGAAAGCAGCAGCAGCAGCTATAGGCCGCTCAATGGACACAAAAATAATTGAGGCTTTTACTGGAGATGCACAGACAGGAAAAACAGGCAGTACAACAACTGCTCTGCCATCTGCTCAAAAAATTGCGCACGCATCTGGTGGTCTGACAATTGCAAAACTAATTTCTGCAAAGCAGATTTTAGATGAGCAGTCTGTTGATCCATCAATCAGAAGGTTTATTGTTGTATCACCAAAACAAATTTCTGATTTGTTGAATAATACAACAGTTACCAGCGCTGATTTCAACACTGTTAGGGCGTTAGCTCAAGGTCAGATTTCTGATTTTGTTGGGTTCTCATTTATCGTTAGCAATCGTTTAAAAACCGATACAGACGGCAATCGCCAAGTTATTGCGTATGCTCAAGACGGTTTGAAGCTAGCTATTGGGAAAGAACCAACAGCTAGAATTGATGAGCGAGCTGATAAAAGTTATGCAACGCAAGTTTACTACTGTGCTTCTTTCGGGGCTACCCGAATGGAAGAGGCAAAAGTAGTCGAAATTGCATGTACGGAATAGAAAGGAGTATAAGAAATGGCTACAGTTTATTCCACACAACGCACTAACTCGCGTGCTAATCCAGTTGTTAAAAACAAAGCTAACGAAATGTCTGGCAGGGTGCGCATTGCGCATGGCGTATATGAAGCATCTTCATTAGCATCAGGTGATGTTATCGAAATGTTTGTATTGCCAGATGGCGCTAGACTTGTTGAAGGCTCACTGGCACATGATGCACTTGGCGGCAGCACAACATTGTCTGCTGGTTATGCAGCACACACTAATAAAGCAGGCACAGCTGTGTCAGCTAGTGCGGCAGCATATAAGGCAGCAGCTGCGTCAACATCAGCGCAAAAGGTAGACGTTATGGCTACTCTAGCGCTTGGTTCTGGTACAGAGCTAGATGCTAACGAGGATGGTGTTCCTGTGACTGTTACTATGGGCGGTGCCGCTGGCACTGGTACTATTGAGCTAACAGTTAAATATGTACTTGACTAATGGACAGGGCAGCTTCGGCTGCCCTTCTTTTTTTATGGAGTAATTATGGCAGCAGCAGTAGATATAGCAAACTCAGCATTGAATATGTTGGGCGCTACTAATATCACGACTTTAACAGAGGATACTAAAACAGCACGCATTGCTAACCAGCGCTATTCTTTCGTCCGTGATGCTGTATTTAGAGCGCATCCTTGGAATTGTTTGATTAGCAGGGTAGCGTTGAGCGCAGATTCTGCCACGCCTGCATTTGGATATGCTAAGCAGTTCAGCTTGCCGACAGACCCATACTGCCTGCGCGTATTGCGGCTAGAGGATATGGACACGGTTTATCGCATTGAAGGGCGTAAGCTGCTTACTAATGATAGTAGTATAAAGATTGTTTATGTAGGGCGTGAGCTTGATGTAAACCAATATGATACCTTGTTAGTAGAGACTATTGTTGCAAGATTAGCAGCTGATGTTTGTTTTAATTTAACAAACAGCAATTCGCTTACAGCTCAGCTTAACCAGCTTTATGAACAAAAACTATCAGAGGCGCGCTTTGTTGACGCAACAGAGGGTACGCCCCAAAACCTAACTAACCAAGATTATCGCACATATAACGAATCTGATTTGTTTATCGCTTCGAGGTTTTAATGGCTAAAATTACAGCAGCCAAACAAAACTTTACAGCTGGTGAGTTATCACCAAGGCTGTTTGGGCGTACCGATTTAGGGCGGTATGATAATGGCGCTAGTACCATTGAGAATTTTTTAATCCAGCCACATGGCGGCCTGACAAGAAGACCTGGCACACGATTTATAAGGGAGACAAAAGACAGCACAAAAGCAAGCAGGCTTATACCTTTTCAGTTCAATGTCGAGCAGGCTTATATATTAGAATTTGGGGAGTATTGTTTTCGGATATACAAAGATGGGGGGATTATTGTTGATGGGTCATCCAACCCTGTTGAGGTAGTGCATCCATACGCTGAAGCTGATCTGGAGCTATTAAAGTTCGCGCAGACAGCTGACGTTATGTATATTGTGCATCCAGATTATTCGCCAAGAAAAATTACGCGCACAAGCCACACCGCATGGACAATAGAAGAGGTAAACCTAAAGCGCGGTGCGATGGGTGATACTAATCTTACGGATACCACTATAACAGCCAGCGGCAGAACAGGCACTGTTACGCTCACGGCAAGCACTGATACTTTTGCGCACTCTGATGTAGGCCGACTAGTCAAGGTGCATGAGGGTTTTGCAAAAATATCTGAAGTGCATTCAGAAATGGTTATTAGTTCTGCCTCTGGCACGTTTTCTGCTGGCAATACAGTTACTGGCGGTACTAGCTCTAAAACGGCTGTGTGCGTTGTAGATGTTGCAACAAACACGCAGACATTTACTGGCAGTACGGCAACAAATAATATAGGGGCAACTGGTATTAATGTTGCTATCAGCACCACGGCTGCTAGTTACACTAATTTGGGAACTAGTAGCGCTGGTGTTTCTGGCACATTTCCAGCTGGAACAACGCATGTTAGTACAACTGCATCATCTGGAGCGACAAATGCTATTACCTTTAATAATGGTAGTAACGGTGCTTTCAATAATAGTTTTCATAGTGGGTACGGCAAATACTCTGCTAGCTGGATTTTTGGTGGGGGGTCGTTTCGCAAGACAGCATCAGGGGTTTTAATTTTTTGGCGTTTCAATGCTGCAACACATAATCTTGTTTTTACAAACACCACAGGCTCAAGCATAACTGCCACGATAAATGGTTCTAGTCAGACAATAGCAGCTGGCGCAACTTACACTCGCAATAATCAAAGCACCGCTAGCTGGACTTTGACCTTCAATTTTCCAACGACCAGCAAGCTATTTCTTAAAACAGTAAGCGGTATTTTTACAGTCGGGGAAACTGTTACAAATGGCTCTGGAGCCACAGCTACAGTTGATTCAGTCGATTACGATAATAGCCCAACGAGTGTTTCAGCAGTCGTACAGCAGCTTGCTAACGGTGAGGCTGAGCTAGCGCCATTCTATCAGTCAGACACTATAAGTTTTCATGAAGGTGACCCTGACAGCACTGGTTTGGAACATAATGACCGAATAGAAGATTCGTCAGGCAACTTTGTTGTAGAAGGGTTTGAGGTCGGTCAAATAATTAAGATCTCAGGGTCAACTAGCAATAACTTTACTGGGTTGTTAATTGTTGATGTTACAGAAAATGTAATTACTTTAGCGCCAGCTGAAGACCTTGTGACAGAGGGTGCATCAGCTGGGCATACTATCGAAGGTGAATTGATTGCAGATAAGAATTGGCAGCTGGGTGCGTTTTCGCAAACAACAGGCTACCCAAGAGCTGTTGCATTCTATGAGCAGCGGCTAGTACTTGCTGGCACTAGCACACAGCCACAAACTGTATTTTTTAGCCAAAGCGGTGACTTTGAAAACTTTGAGCGTGGCACTGATGCAGATGATGGGCTGGTTTATACTATTGGCTCTAACGAGGTAAATGTTGTCAGGTTCTTAGCTAGTAGCCGTCAGCTTTTGATAGGCACAAGCGGTGGTGAGTTTGTTGTGCGTGCGTCTGGTTTTGACGAACCATTAAACCCAACTAACACGCAAATAAAGCTACAGACAAGCTATGGCGCTGCAAATGTCCAGCCATTGCAAGTAGGACAAGCAGTTTTGTTTCTACAACGCGCTGAACGTAAAATGCGTGAGCTAGTTTTTAGCTCTGATGCAGATAGCTATGTTGCGCCTGACATGACCATACTTGCTGAGCATGTAACAGAGAGCGGCATAAAGGAAATGGCATACCAGCAAGAGCCTGATAGTGTGGCGTGGTGTGTGTTGAACGATGGCAAACTAGCTTGCATGACTTATAGGCGTGAGGAGCAAGTTGTTGCATGGCATAGGCATGTCATAGCAGGCACAGATGCAGAAGTTGAATCTGTAGCAAGCATACCAGGCACGCAAGAAGATGAAGTGTATTTTGTTGTAAAGCGCACTATCAACGGCTCTACCAAAAGATATGTAGAGTATTTAAGAAATTTTGATTTTGGAAATGATGTAGGAGATGCGTTCTTTGTCGATTGTGGTCTTACATATTCTGGCAGTGCAACCACCACTATATCAGGGCTGGATCATCTTGAAGGTCAATCGGTGGCTATATTGGCTGATGGTGCCACGCAAACAAATAAAACTGTAAGTTCTGGATCTATTACATTAGACACAAGCGCTTCTAAAGTGCATGTGGGGCTGCCATTCACAAGTCAGATAAAAACATTGCGCGTTGATGAGGGCAGTGCAATGGGAAGCGCACAAGGCAAGATAAAACGCATATCAGAAATTACCGTGCTACTTTATCGAAGTGTTGGGATCAAAGTAGGCACGACAGATACTGACTTACAAGAAATATCATTCAGAGATATTGGTGCAAGCATGTCTGCACCGATACCATTGTTTACTGGGCAAAAAACCATTGAGTTTGTAGGTGGCTACGATTTTGATGCGCAAATACTCATTAAACAAGATAAACCGCTGCCGATAAGTTTGTTGGCAATATTCCAAACATTAACAGTGAACGATAAATAATATGTGGCAATATATGTTAGGCATGGGCGTATCGCTCATAGCATCCAATGCAGCAGCTGATGCGCAAGCAGCAGCAGGCAGATACAACAAAGCTGTAGCTGATAGAAATGCGGCTGTTTTAGACCAAAAAGCTAAACAAGAGATATTTAGAACAGGCCAAGAGATTGTGCGTTTCAGAGAGCAGTTTTCTGACTTACAAGCGCAAACAGGCTCAGCATTCCGATATAACAATGTAGTCGCATCAAGTGGCACAGCATTAGATGTGCTGCTTGAAAACGCGCAACAAGCTGACGCAGATGTAGAAATGATGCGCTACAACGGTGCTGCTAGAGCCTCTGACTTAGAGCAAGAAGGTGTAAACCAAAGGCTAAAAGGTGAGGTGGCAAATCTAGAGGCGCAAATAATGGCAAAAACGACAAGGATGCAGGGTTTTACGAGTTTTGGAAACAGCCTTATGTCTGGCTATCAAGCAGGGATATTTGATTAATGAGAGTGCCTACTTATCAAGCTCAAGTGCAGCGCAGCGATGCTGGCAGCGGTCAGATGATTACAGCGCAGCTAAACCCAAATACTATGGCAGCACCATCATTGCTTTTGGCTGATGCTGGCAACAAACTGGCAGCTTATGGCGTTGAGCTTTACAAAATACAAGCAGACACACAACTAGGGCTAGCTAGCGATATGCTGACATCTGAAGCCCAAGCAATCGCTGACAATGCATTAGACCCAGCTAACAATCGCGATCCTGTTTTGGCACAAGAACAGGCAGAAACAGAGATAAGCGCATTATTCAGCCAATACAGCAGCGGCACTAAAATGAATGGCACAAAGCCATTAATGACAAACAAAACTGCTAAAACGCAATTCAATGCAGCTGGCTATAAAATTATGAGCGATATTATAAGGCAGCTGCGCAAAGACAATGCACCTAACATTAAGAATACAGCAGTAATAAATACAGATAGAATAATCCAAAATGGCGTAGACAAAATGTCAAACCCAAATTTGTCACTATCTGATAGGCAAAATGCTTATGATGATGTTTACAATATAATTCATGGCGCAATAGCTGCTGCTGGGAACTCTGGTTATATCGACAGCAAAGGCATGAGCCTTAGGGCTGACAATGCTGCTGATGATATCGTGCGCGGTATTGCTGCAAATTTAATGGAAGCACCAGGCAATTCTCCAGAAACGGTTGCAGCTGCTGTAGAATATGGAGCTGTTACAGACCCGATATTTAACAAAGTTTATGACCAGCTAACAGAAAAACAAAAGCAGACAGTAATTAAGGATTTGTATGACCTCGCTGATGCACGCATCACAAGGGCAGAAAATAAAAAAGATGCTGAAGAAAAAGAGCTAAACGATCAGCTCGAGGATGCTTATCTTTTTATTATCAATCAAGGCGCGACAAACAAAGCACAGGCTATTACTAACCATGAAGTCCTAATGGGTAATAATTACTATACGCCAGAAAAAAAAGCACATGCTGAAGCTGTGCTGGGCATAAACCGAAAAGAAGTCCCAACAAAAAGCAGCAGAAAAGCTTTGACAACAATTAGAACTGCTATAGCACAAAATACTTTTAGCGCAAAAATGTTAGAATACCATTCATCAGAACTAAGTGATCCTGATTACGAAAGTTTTCTTAAAGAATTAGAAAATGAAAGAAATGAAGGGCGCACCAATGCGCTGTTTATTCTCAAAAACTTTACTGGGTATCAAGAGACTAAAGATACAACTAGTAGATTAGGTCAGGCTGCTGACCTATTGTATAATCAAGCAAAAATGCAATTAGAAGAACGGATAAACAAGCGCAATCAAGACGGCATTTCAACAAGCTATGCGGAATACAGAGTTGTAGCACAAGATATAAAAACCGAAATGCAAGCAGAAGTGCAACAAACTGTAATAACATCTGTGCTTGCAGACTTCCAGAGTGATTCAGCAATTACATTATTTGGCGTTGTTCCACAAGATCCAGATAGACCACTTGGAGCAATTTTAGACCATCTTGCTAATTTAGACCAAAATATGCTGGTTACTGGAAAAGTTCTTGAGCTTAAAACAATAATAAATAACTTTGGATTAAAGTAATGGATTTTGAAACAGAAATGCTTGATGCCCATGATATGGCAGAGGCTGATAGGTTCCTTAAAAACCGTATAAAGACCATACAGCCAGAGGGCGTAATGTCTGGCGGTGTTCCAACAATGACAGACGCAGAACGAGCTGAGCAGCTTAAAAAGCTAGGTACAAACATTGTTGAAGGTACTGGGCGAATTATTGGCAGCGCGGCAACTAGTTTGGGGCAACAGGCAGCTAATATAGGCAGTGACTTGTTACAAGATACAGCTAACCAGATGATAGCTCCTACTCTGCAAACAACTGAGGGCGAAGACATAAAACTCAAAGCACCAATATACAACGTGCCACAAGTAGAAACAGCAAACGGTTTCGAGGCATTGATGAGTGATATTGTGCAATTCGGCATGGGTATGGCTATCGCGCCTGGTAGCTTATATGTTAGGGGCGGTGCATCTGCTTTTGCTTTTGATCCAGTAGAAGCAGATTTAGCTGGTGCATTAAATCAAATGGGTGTTTTGCCAGCTGCATTGGAGTTTTTAACGTCAACGCCAGAAGAAATGGGAACAGCAGAAGGGCGTATGCGTCAACGCTTGATGAACGTGCTGCAAGAAACGGCTATTGCTGGTTCTGTTGATGGCATTATCCGCGTTGTTAAAAATGTTAAAAACACTCCAGAGGTTATGGATAGATTCACAACTGCTATACGCAATAAGTTCGTAGAGGCAGGGCAGGCGGCTGATGTAAGGATAGCGGAGCGTGCATCTGATACTGGTGTGACATTAAGTTCTGGCGTAGACCCAACAGATGTTGTTGATAAAATAATATCAGCACAAGCTCGATACTTTGAGACAGGCAACTATGAGCAACCTACAAAAGAAAACCCTGTTTCTGTTGTTAAGCCAAAAGAAAATGAATCAGGCATCATAGCTTTTCACGGTTCTGGTGCAGACTTTGATGAGTTTCGCCTAGAGATGATTGGCACTGGTGAGGGCGCACAAGCATATGGCTATGGGCTGTATTTTACCGATAATGAGGACATAGCAAAGTTTTATAAAGAAACTGGCATTTATAATCAAAGAATGCGTGCTAATAAACTAGCGATAGATTATCAAGGCAAGCCGTTTGAGGACTTGGGTGATACAGCTGCTGCTGAAGCACAGCCACCATCGTATTTTGCAATA
>Ga0209336_10000817_pt1 | contig 15695 bp, 24 predicted proteins | sample LinPmetageLP32_FD_184042 | JGI IMG/M metagenome (GOLD analysis project Ga0209336, IMG submission 184042) | Marine viral communities from the Pacific Ocean - LP-32 (SPAdes) (version 2) | ecosystem: Environmental > Aquatic > Marine > Oceanic | place: Pacific Ocean | collected 2009-08-23 | reverse complement strand
CCTGCAAGACGTTGACCAAATGCGTATTGCCTTTATGACTTCTCAGTTCACAACAACTGCACGTAACGTAACGTCTACGGTACTGTTAGCTGGTGTTGATATATCTGATGAGTTTTTTAGGGTCGCAGTTAGGGGTGCTCAAGGTAAGGGTTTTGGTGGTAAGGGTTTAATTCAAAATTCAAAGAATGTAGTTAGACGTATGTCTGCTACACTAAGAGGGATGTCTCTTGATAATGCAACAGCTGAAGTTCTTCGTGAATCATTCTTAGAGCAGATGCCTGAGGAATACACAAAGACATTCTACAATACGCTACGTATGGAAGTTGGTACGCAGAGCACCTCACGTATGGCTAAGACAGGACGCTTGGTTAACTTCGTTAATACATCTTTTGATACTGCGTTTAAAGAAGGAGCTTTATTTGGAAGCCTGGACAAACAGCTAGGTGACCTAGGGGATGAGACACTAGGTCTTACTGTAAAAGATTTCCTTGAAAAGGGTGGAAGACTAGACAATCTACCAGACGGGTACATGGCTAAGGCTGTGGATGACGCAAACAGATTTACAATGCAGCGTACATATGAAGGGGATGAATCTCTCTTTGGTAGAGGAGCGAGGAAAGTATCCTCTTGGAACCAGAAGTATCCTTTTATTGTTTCTGCAGTTATAGGTTTACCCTTCCCTCGTTATGTAGCTAATCACATAGAGATGATAGCAGACTACACGCCCATACTGGGTGCTGTTGTACCAGCACTAAAAAAGGCAGGTATAAATATTGGTGGTGATGCATTTAAATCAAACGAAGATCGAATGGTCAGGCAACTTACAGGTACTGCGTTACTTGGTCTGGGCTACACGATTGCTAGTTCTAAGAAGGGGGAGGTAGACTACGGCTCCATTGAAACAGAAGTAGGTGGTGATGCTGATCTAGCACCGTCAGCTGGTTTCCTAATTGCACCTATGTTCTTAGGTGACTTACTCTACAGGTACGATGAAGGTCTAGCTCTACCATCTAAATGGAAAACTCTAAAAGAAACTGGTGCAGTTTTGGGTGGGTTAGGAGACCTAGGTGCAGACATTTCGTTACTTAAAGAAACAGTTAAGTCTATAAAAGATGGAAACATTACAGAAAACTTACAGAAACAATTAGGTAACGTGGCTGCTACCTTTACTTACCCTGGAACACTGGCAAGAGATATTGCAGGTCAGTTTTCTTATGAAGCAGCTGGTACACCATACGTAAGGGACATTGAGGGTATAGGGCCGTTTGCTAATAGGAAAGCAAAGGATGCAAAGACAGGTAAAGAATTACCCACAAGTATGAAGGGTGAAGGAGGTAGCTTTCAAGTACTAGCTGGACAAGCTTCAAGGTTTATGGTGGACTCAGAGTACTTACAGTATACACAGTCATTTACGAGAAACCCTAATAACGACATCAGTTATTATTCACCTTTTAACTCAGCACCTATAGGTAAGATGAACCCATTGCTTAAGCAGTTCACTGGCTTCCAACAGAACCCACCTATGTCAAGCTTACAACGTGAGATGAACAAACTCTACATAGAAGAGTATGAGATATATAGTAACAGGACAGCTACTAATGCTACTGTTGATTATGTTCTTAGACATAAGTTAGCTAAGACACTGCCTCAAGCATTTGAAGTTTGGAGAAGTACAGCAGAGATAAATGCTGGTAACAATAACACTTACGATGAAATTTCTTCTGATGAAAGATTGAGTGGTAAGGCTAGTGAAATTAAAAAGAAAGCTTTAGAAGATTTCTTAAAAAACTATATTGGTCTAGAAAAAGAAAGAATAACTGAAGGCTTTCAAGAAATGACATCCAACAGAAAAATAGAAGCTAGAGGTTTTATACGAAACAACTACGTACTCAAACGTAAGGAGATGGGTCCAGAGTTATTTAATATGGCTGCTCAAAGTATCTCTGAAGAGTTTGATGATTTTAATTATAAAACATCTGAGGAGTTCTTAGCTGATTCAGATACCATACTTGAAGAGTTAAACAGGCGTATGATTATTATGAACAGAGCAAAAGAAATTGAAGCTGGGTATGACCAAGAAAGTTTTAAATTAATAGACTAGATAAAGAAAACCCCCAGTGTTTAGCTGGGGGTTAAGTCTTTTATTATTTCTTTTTACTTAGCATTCGACTGCTGTACCTGTAAGCTTCATCTATTATGTCGTCAGACTGTAGATACTTTCCAGAGGCTAGTAGACCAGACAATGCACAACCAGCATAGTAGTGTTCTAACTGCACCAAGGGTAGCGGAACACCTTCTATATTAGTCTTGATAAACTCTTGGGCTTCCTGCTCAAGGGTTTTCTTTTTGTCCAGGTCTGTCATGTTACTTATGTTTTTCTTTGAGAGCTAAGTTAGCTTGGTTAAGATACCATGCAGCTTTGTTCATGTCCTCTGTAGGGTTGCCCTTGTAGAAGGCACGATGATTGTACTTCATTACATTACCACGACAGTAAGCTACGAAGCCATCAGTACCTAAGACCTGCCTAATGTAATCAATGCACTCGATACCATCAGTGTGGTTATAGTGAAAAGGTTTTTGCACTGGATCAAAGACAGGTGTTATGTCGATGTCGCATTCAGGACATACAGAGTCTTCTTGTAAGTAACTATCACAAACACTACAGATACCATACTTTTTCTTCATTAAAAATATTCCTCTATGTTAAAAACAATTGTACTATCTTAGCACATATGTGTCAATAGACAGGAACAATGTGCTTAGAGTTTTCCTTTACATAGTCGAGAGGAAGGATGGTCATAAGGTCTCCACGATCTTGCCTACCATAGAGACCAAAGTCACCCTTGTAGTACTCAGTACATCTCTTACGTAGGTCTAGATAGATGTTGTCAGGGTCTATCAAGTAGAAAGCTTTCTCACCTCTGACTGCAATGAACCTATCGATACCGTTAGGTACACCCCATCCCTTAGCAGGTTGCCAGTTGGGTGGTCTCTTAACAGTCTTTAGTTCCCACCAGATGGTGTAGGTGACTTCACTAGATCGAGAGAAACGTTTAGCTGCCTTAACATCTACCCGCCCAAACTCTTTGTCTAGTACGTCCCAGTGTTCGTTTATGTCCTCATCCTTAGTGGACTTACGTACATAGTTGTCACCTCTTAGTGATGCGAACTCTTGCTCTGCTGACGTACCCTCAAGGTAAGACTGAGCATTTCTTTTAGCATAGGCCATAGAGTACTCTCCTTAAGTTATGTCTACTATCTCACAGCTGTCACCAGAACACGCTAATGTTTGACTACCTGCTGTATTATCTTCTTGCTCATAGTCCGATAGTTCGTTCCAGTTAATTGAGGTTGGCATAGAAGATAACAGATCATCGTAGTCATCTTTACTGCAGTCCTGGTAGGGTGCTTGCTGGTACGTATGCTCATTGAAGGGAAGGAACGACACACCAGACATCTCATCAAAGTGTTTGTAGACAAACGCTCCAACCTCAAGCCACTCATCTGACTTAACGTTACAGGTGATACTTGGTTTGTGCTCACAAAAGTGTCGCTGGTAAGACAGCCACATCTCTAACTGCTCTATCGCAGTCATGTCCTTGGTACACTTGGCACCCTCAGGAGACTTCTGTGGGAAACTAAACACGACTGTAGTGTCAGGCTTTGCGACACAAGGTTCAGATGGGAAGCCTTGATCTATCATGAACTGTGTAAGAGGATCTTTAGTGTCACCCCTGACAGTACGAATGTAGTAAGGTGAGTGTCGCGGATGTATCCCGCTACTAGAATTTACAAGTTGTGATACGGTTCCTGAAGGCTTAACACAAGTGATAGCAGTGGAGACAGGGATACCAAGGCGCTCAGCCCACTCAGCATTAGTCTCAACAGCAACAGAACGTAAGTGTTCGAGTGTTTGGTTTAGACCTGAGTTAGATTTTGTAAGCAGTGGGTTGTCCATTATCCCCGTGAGAGACACACCCAACAGTCGTTCCTCTTCGGTATTTCGCTGCCACATCTTTCGCAAGTATGGGAACTTTGTGTAGGTAGATTGTATCGTACCCAAGATTGTAGCAATGCGTATTTTTCTTTCAAGGTCTGCAAGGTTATCTGTTGCACGTACTACACACTCCGTTAAGTTACAAACTTGCCCTGATCGTAATATGATCTCACTGCAAGGGTTGGTTCCGAACTCATGGTTAGGATCACGCCTACCATTCTTGGCTGCTTGCTTCTTAGCTGCCTCACGGTTGAAGATACCACGCTCACCTGAGCCTGACTCAACCAGAGCCATCCACTCACGCATGAACGACAGACTGTCAGGCTTCTCACTATATGCTACTGAGTTGTTAGCTAGGGAACGATAACCAAAACGATATATATTTAAGTCTGGTTCGTCCCACCACTTACCTGACTTAGCGTGGCGAATTTGATCATCATCTAAATTACTCAGTGAGATCATGGCACTACGGCGAACACCGCCTACTACAACTACTTCACCTATCTTACACATGATGTCGTGACACTCGATAGAACTAAGCTTGCGTCCTGCCGCATCTTTAAATGTCTTAACTACAAAATTAAAAAGATCAATCAATGGCGCTGGGCCTGAGGCACGTCCACCAAATGTTTTAAGTCGAGCACCTGCAGGGCGTACCTTACTGGTGTCCCATGTGGGTATCTCTCCACTGTACAGGAGAGCAATGAGTTGACGTAGAGCTTTAGACCAGCCCTCTTTGCTATCCTTAACAACGATGTTAGTCTCACTGTCGTACAACTCAGGTACATCAGGTAGATTCTTTACGTTCTTTCTTTCTACTGAAAAGCCCACGCCTGTTCCACACATAAGAACGTGCATTGCTTCATCAAAAGATACGATGTTATCTACAGCTATGTAAGAACAGTTATACATTGATATGTTATCACGGGCAGCAGCAGGGCCAGCAGTCATTAAGCTTCGCATAGAAGGCATGACTTCAAGACCTAGGATGGATTGTTCTATATCCTTTATGTAGGTATCATCACCAGCCACAGGGCGTACAATGTTATCCATGTAACGTGAAACTGTTTCTTCCCAAGTCTCACGTCTTCCTTCTTTGTCTAGCCATCTAGCATAGCGGGACTTGTGTATAAACGATTGGTAGTCTGTAGGTAAGTAGTTGTTCATCTGTTGTCCCCTGATCCCTGTAAAACGCCACGCTCTTGGCGGCTGTCTAGTTTCTCCATGTTCATTCGAATGATGTCACCTAAGTTAAAGCCAAAGATCATAGCAAGACTAGTACCGTAGAAAATTACGTCACCTATCTCACTAGCAATCTCATCAGGAGTAAACTTGTGCTTGTCACGAATAAGTTTCTTAACCTTTTCCGCTACCTCCCCTGCCTCTCCTACAAGGCCAAGGGTATTCTCGACTAAACGATCATGTCCCTTAGTCATAATTTTAGCCTCAACCCATTCACTGTACCACTCGAATGGGTCAAGGGTGTGTTTCTTTCCATCTACTAATTTGTAGTAACCTAAAGCTTCCAGGTTAATATCATTCGCCATCAAGGTTATCTTCAGAGCTATCCTCAGGATTATCTTCTAGTGACTTCTTAAGTTCTGCTGTCTTCATATTTTGAACAAGCTGTGTACACTGAAGCATATGGTTAAGTAAGGTAACAGAATTATTGCCTAAGTTTAGTAAGTTAATAATTGCATTCTGTTCTTCAGTTAAGTCAGCTGAGTCGTACTCTTTGTCGTCTAGTATAATGTTAGTCATAAGTATTTACCTCACAGGTTAGAATTGATACATCATCTGTATCGTGGATTAAATTTTCAAGCAACTCTAGAATTTCTATACAAGAGTTAATGTCAGACACCTCCAAAAAGTTAGCGTCAGGGTCTACTTCTAAAACAATTCGGGCTTCAAATTTCATCGGAAGAAACTCCTAGTTATATTAAATTTCATAACAGTGTCAACCGTATTCTTTTTGTAGAGCCGCTAAAGAAATAAACTCTGGTTCGTATACGCCATTTTGTATTTCTCTCTTGACTACTACGCCAGACCACCAGTCTAGGTTAGCCTGACCAGCCCAAGCTTCGTCAGCACCTTTAAAACAACCAGCAACAAGACCTATTGCACCAGCTGCATCTTTAAACTTTACATCTCTCTTGTGTGAATGACCACAGGTTGAACTCTTAAACCTGCTAGAAAGTAAAGAATTTGCATGATGCATTCCACTCATAGCTGTGCCAAAATTACCAGCACTAAAGAAGTGAGCATAGGACACACCGTCATAGTCTTTGATTGCTGGCGCTGAGTTATGGTACTCATGATACTCATCGAACCAGTGGTTAGTTTGTAGGTGGCTAAAGGATATACCATACTTAGAACCTTCTAGGCGTGGATCACTCTTCAAAGCTTTCTTAATGCGGTGCTCATGGTTACCCTCAAACCCATAGAAGGTAGGACGCTTACGTTTGTGGTGTCTGAACTTCCAACGCAAACGATCTTGAGCATCGTTGTACTGCTCGATGTCTGCCTCATAGTTCTGACTAACAATAGACTCTGGGTTGCGAGTATCAAATGTATTTAGTGAACGCATGTCAGCACCGTCACCTAAGTCTACAACATAGTCAGGCTTGATGTCATAAAGAAACTCACCAAGAACACTAAACCTGGCGTTGCTAACGGAAGGATCACAGTGTGCACAGGAGAACACAACAGCTGTCCTGTTTTTAAAAACCTTAGGCATCACCACTTACCTCCCTGACAACATCATCGTGTTGTGCATTACCGTTACTATCAATAACAATACTAACATTACTCGACAAGAAGTCCACATCATCCATAGCTTCCCTCATGTTAGAATAATAAAACTCTTCTTCATAAAGTTTGTCATCGTACTTGTACTTAGTTAGGCAAAGGTTCCAAGGAAGGCTGTCACCATTCTCGAATGGGCCTTTGATTATCTTAAGTATCTCAGCGTATGGTTTAAACTGTTCAGTCATTGTTGCTCTCCTCTAGCCAGGATTCTGGTATAATCTTGTCGGCATAAATGAAGCCGTTCTTAGTACACCAGTCACCATATGTAGTATTGCTGCCTTTGTATAGACGTGATCGACTGTTTGTAAAGACAAATCTAATGTCATGATCAGGAAACTGTTTTTTTATTTCTTTATGTTTACGTCTATCATCAGAAACGAATCGCCCTTTGGTCTCAATTATGATACCATTGCCCAGAACGAAGTCAGGTGTGTAGGTTCTATTGCGTAAGTCTATCCACTTGATCTTTGTTTTCTCGTAGGTAAAAGAGATCTTTTTTTTCTTTAGGTAGTTGGCGGTGTCTACCTCCAAGCCTGAGCGATAACCTTCTTGGATACCCCTCAGTCTTTTGTTACTAAATTTCGCCACGAAACTCTAAGTCCTCTGCTACGTTAGGAAGCTTCTTTACTTTCGTAAGATACATTGGCTTATCACTATAGATAAACTTACGTAGTTTAGGAAAGCATACCTTCTTAAAGTCGCAGTAGCCACAGGTAGATGCCAGCTTCATGTTGCCGTTGTCACTAGTCTTAGACTGTGGCACAGGACTGAAGGCTCTCTCTGGTGGTTCTTCACTCTTAGCCATAGCCTTGAGGTGCTTGACTGTGTTTTCTTTTTCATCAAACTCTTCAGAGAAATCGTATACGTCTAGGCATACAGATCCACTAACCTTACAAACAACAAGGAACCCACCGTGTGTCTTGTTGGTTACGAGTGGATCATCAGCAGCAGCATACACGTAAGAGCTAAGCTGAGAGATGTAACCAAAGGGATCATCCCTGCGAAGGTTTCCATCCTTGAACTTCTTGAAGGCGTAAGGTGACGCAGACTTAACATCGATAGTCATACCATTGATGACTGCATCTCTGTGTCCCTTGATGCCATGCACGTCCATACGATCTTGCATACCAGTAACTGAGTGACCAGACACAGCAGCTATAGCTAGTACTAGCTCCTCGATTATGTCACCATAAAAGAATTTGAATAGAGTATCTGGGCCAAGAGGTTCTGACGCCAGAGGTTTATTGATTTTGTACCAGAGCTTACGCTCACATGGTGTACCTAGTGAAGACAGAGAGAGGTAAGAGCGAGGCTCCTGTGGTTTAGCAAACCTTTGCTCAGCCATGTCTGATATGTTCTTAGACATAAAGTCACCAACAGATTTGTCCCATCCGTTCTGACCTAGTATAGTCTGCTCGATGTCATGCACCAGCGTATCATTTGTCTTAACTTCCATTGTGTCTCTCCCTTGCTGTGAATATTAATGCCCCCACCCAACTAAGGGAAGGGGCTTTCTTGTAGAACACACACATATTTAAGACGACTAGAAAGGGATAGTATCTTCTGATACTGTAGCTTTCTTTTTAGTTGCCTTAGGAATCGGGGCAGCTTTAGCATCCTCAACTTTAGAGGATAAATCTTTGAAGGAAGGGGAGGAGCTTCCTCCTTCAGACTCGTAGGTCACGTGGTCTATGACCTGCACCGCTTCCAGACGTGTACCCCTACGCCCAGTCGATGTATCGTAAACGGCAACACGTACCATACCTGTGCTTCCGTTACCAATGAAACCGTCTACGTCAAAGTCCCAGTCGAGACCCTTAACGTTTACAACAGTTGGCGTACCACTACCCCAATCATTGTTGCCTTTGAATGGACGACTAAGTGTAACCTTAGTGCCATCCTCAACGGATTCCATTTTCTTTTGACAGCCAGATGCTTTAAGCTTAGCTGCGTTTTCTTCATCGAGAGTGATGGTGACCTTACATTCTCCATCTGTATCGACATTCCATGATGCTTGATCACGGTTGTGTTCAAATACTTTAGCCCAATCTAGTGTGCCAAACAATTCAAGTATTTCAGTAGCCATTTTCAGTACCTCTTTTCTATGGTATTAAAAGTATATAATTATTTATTAGTGAGTGTCAAGCCAATTTATTCCTACATCAAAAGATCCAGGCGTAGGTATCCTAAACCCTAGCTCGACACCTACTTCTTCCATGCACTTAGCTTGGAGTTTACCTAACTCTTCAGCCTCTTCTTTAGTTCCTATAACCTCTGTCTGGTATTCGTCATGGATGAACCCTACCATCTTGAAGTTGATGCCCAGCTTACGTGCTTCAGTAGTCCAGCTGAGTAGTGTGTGCTTCATTAGAATACTTTCAGCTGACTGCAACATGCCAGCCAGTGTCTTGTGTTCGTTAGGCACCTTAACTTTTCGCCCATCGTACCCTGTGAAGTACCCTTGCTCCGCAATGTAGGGAACAAGTCTATTCTTTAAGTCAGACAGACCATCAATAGATTTAATGAAGGACTCTCTAGCCTTTACTGCACCATCCTTGTTTACCTTAAGTATCTGTGCAGTCTTCTCGACACCTGCCCCTAGAAGCCAAGCGTAGATAAAAGTCTTAGCCATGTCACGTGTCGCATGACTAAGGCCCAAAGCTTTTTTGTTAACGTTATGTATGTCTGTTTCATTCTCCTTCTTACCGTCCATAATAGCTCTTGCATACTGATCTGCATCAAAGTGTCTCCACATATAATCAGCTAATACTCTAAGCTGGATACCATCTGCGTCAGTACCTACTAGCCAGCTGCCCTTAGGTGTAGTCCAACAAGAACGTAGGTCAGAGTCGTATTGTTTCTTGACCTCATCAACAGCAGACTTAGGCTCACCATGAAACGATGATGGTATGTTTGCTGTGTTGGGTGCGTTGTGTGCACACCTTCCTGTCCATGCCCCTATGTTATTGATGGTGCCGTGTATGCGTCCATCAGTACCCACCTGATTGATCCACTCCACAAGGGAACTACGTCTTCCCTCTAGGGTTAGCCACTTAGCTAGTGAACGTGCACCCTCAGGTGCATTCTCAGGTAGTGTCTCAAGATTGTCCTCAGAACAAGCCCAGCCATACTTGGTTAGATCATCCTTCTTATCTTTGTAAAACTTCTTAGTCATAGCTTTCTGGTTCTTACCATACGGGTCACCGACAGACAGCCTACTAAACTTAATAGCAGTAACAGTCTTGTCATATGGTTTCCAACCCGCATCCCATAGTGCTTCAATACGATCCTTAGATGATCCAGGTTTAAAGTTAATCCAGTTATAACACACTAGGTCTTCGCCAATTACTTGGGTCAAATCATACTTAGTCCTAGCATTGATAACACTAGCCACCTCAGTACCATCCTTCTTTAATCGGTACATCATTGTGTTCACAGGTGTGAGCTTAGGTGGGAAGTCTATCTGGAACTGATCCTCAAGGGTAGCCATCTGCTTTAGTATAGAAGTCAGAAGACCACTAGCCTTAGGGGTATCGAAGGCAAACCCGTAGTACCTAGTACGTACCAACTCGATCTGTAGGTTGTGCTCTGCACGTAAAGATCTCTTCCAGCTATCGTCATAGATATACTTAGAGAAGTGATTGTACAAAGCTTCAGTCGTATCCAAGTCACCATACCAGTAGTCAACCATCTCCTGTGAGAACTCACTGAAGTTATGGAAGTCTCCCTTATGTACACCAAGCCTACGCCCCCAAGCATCTAAGCTATGAGGAGACCTAGCACCCTTAGGTATCTCAATACCGTAGTCCACAACACGTGATACTAACAAGGTATCGATAACCTTAGCAGGGTCAATGAGTTTAGGTTGAAGCATTCTGTTTAGTTCAGGTGCATCAAACTGTATGAAGTTATGACCAACGAAATAATCTACTGACTTATGCCATTCAATGGCAGCAGCCTTAGCAACGGTATCATCGTGACAGTTCTCAAACTTGTAGACCTCACCTGTGTCCACATCCTTACCGCCACACAACCATAGCTTATCACTATTTATGAGAGCATTAGTTTCTATATCACTGACAACAATCTTCATACCTCGAATGAAACCTCCTCAAGGACTGTAGTGTCAGGGTCATAGTACACACTACCTGCCTTACCCAACTTAGCAAACGGGCGGTTCTTATCAACGACAAAGTTAGTTGTGTTGCGTATTGTTTCATCCTCCGACTCAGTGTCACGTTCTAACTTGATGCATACAATTGCTTCCTCCTCAAGTGAGGCAGCATACTTAGTTCGTCCATCATCATTTACCTGTGAGATAAAGACAACACCTATGTTCAACTCCTTAGCAAGCTGAGCCATACGTGCACCCAGTGTAGTCAAGGTACTTGTAGCACCCTCAACCCCTGCGTTGGACAGGTAGGCTAGTCGTTGTACGTGATCGATGAAGATGTACTGAGCACCATACACTGTGGTAGCAAGTCGAACATAGTCCAGTAGTTGCATGGGATCATCGTGTCCACGCATCTCAAAGACTATTGTCTTGTCATCTTGTGCAGCAATCTTAGCCGCCAGGATAACTTGATCCTCAGAGACACCGTTGTCCCTCGCATCTTCCTTAGTACGGACGTTAAGACCTAGTTCGTATGTAGCCATAGCGCGATAGGTGGTAGACTTCTGTTCCTCCATGTGAAGCATAGCTATCTTTGTGTCATTCTTTAGTAGTCCAATCTCAAAGTAACGAATCAGTTCTGTCTTACCTTGACCACGCATAGCCTTAATAAAAGTAAGACCACCCTTAACAAGTCCACGAATCTTATTGTCTATACCTGAGTGACCCGTTGCAACATACTCATACGGGTTCTCTGTTGAGATAGCTTTCTCTACCTCGAAGTCACCCACAAAGAAGTTGTCTGGGCTAAACCTCTGAGGCTTAAGTCCTGCCCACTTGAGGTCATCCTGGTCACCATTCATGATGAAGTCGTTGGCATCCTTGTGCTTAGTCAGGGGTACGTAGAAGAACTTCTCAGGGAACAAAGCATACAGACGTTCAGCTGCTGCCTTACCTGCTGGATCTTGTTCACCTGCATAGACAACCTCAGTGAAGCTGTTCATGTAATCGAAGTTCTGTTTGATAAACTTATCTGAGATAGATGCGCTGGGTATAGACTTAACAGGAAAGCTTTTGCCTAGTGCCTGATACAGGCTGGCGGCATCGAACTCACCCTCTGTTATGTACAAACGTTTGCTCGATCCTGCATTGAAGTCAGGCCCGAATAGTTCACGGGGTGTACCCTTCTCCTTTGTCCAGAACTTCTTCTCATCGTAGCCACGATACTTTACATTGTTAGGATACTTAAATGCGTACCTAACTGGATCACCTTCAGCATCCATTTGTATTTGGATACCATAGAGTACAGCTACGTCAGTATCTATTCCCCTAATGCCTACGTTGGTAGCTGATGTTACCTGACGCTGTTGTACTGGGGGCTTACGTTTGTTTACGGGATAAGTTTCCAAGGCCCAATCAAACATCTTCTCTGTACTGGGATATGAACGCTCACATGAATGACACTTGCCATACCCGCCTGTGTTATAGCTAAATGCATCTGAGCTACCACAGGCTTCATAGGGGCAGGGCTGTGTTGGTTGATCGACTGACATCATGACTACCGAACTCATATGCCACCAGCCTTATCAAAGAGAGTAAAGTTTATTAGTGTTGTGCTGTTCTGTGTCATGCTAACCTCCTAGCAGTTTTGTTTTAAATAGGCCCTCAGTCTGCTTCATTGAGGCCCACAAGTCAAGAAGCTGTTGATACGAAATCTCAATCAAGTGATGATCATCTAGCAACTCATCGTATTGTCTAAAGAAAACAGTGCCATCATGGGATAGGTGCATCTCTACGTCCTCATGATTTTCTTTTTCATCCATAGATATAACGACAGATGCATCGTATTCGTATTCAACTGAGAACATAACTTATAATCTCCCATTCATAGCAGAACGTATTACAGATGCTGCTTTTTCACTCCTATCAAACTCCCTAAGATCTCCCTCTTGTTCAACAACAATACCAGTGTGATACTTGTCTGCTTCTTTCTTTGCTGCCTCATGTGTGGTGAAGGTTAGAACAGGTGACGATGCGTTGAAGGGGTTCTCACCTGAGGCATAGATCCATTCATCACGTTCTATCTGAAACATTACTGCGTATCTCATAGTGTTCTCCTCTAAATAAAAAGTAATCTAACATCCAAGCTAAATAAAGCTAAGAAAATATATGCTGCCAAGATACCTAGTGCAAAACCTATGATACCTCCAACAATCCCTGCAAGTTCTATCTTAGTCATTGTTCTTTCTCCTATTCATAAAATTTATGTGAGCCATAAGCTACAGTATTTTTTAATAACGCAGACCAGTATGGCTTAACATACACTGCGTGGTAGTGAGTAGATCCCTTGGTTACGTCAGGTACTTTACCACGTAACACGTTGTCGGCTACAATTAATGACCTAGCCCAAGCTAATTCCTCATGGGCTTTGTCTGATTTACCATCACAGTACCAGCTGAACTGGCACTTATGTCTACCCTTATGAAAGCCTTGATGTACTACGGCACACACTTCATCAGGATACTTATCACTCTGAACTCTATTTACTACTACGTGTGCTACTGCATACTGTCCAAGCATAGGCTCACTACGGGACTCATGATACACATTCATGGCTAGACACATCAACGCTGCACTAATCATTTTTAATGTTGCTCCTGTCTAGCTCTGTCTCTAGGCCAGCCTTAACCAGTGCAACAAAGCCTACATTAAAGATAGCAGTGAATGTTTCTGGATCACACTCTACTTGTACTGTAGCACTACCATCCTCATGTTCTTCTACTGCTACTACTTTGATTGGCTTGTTAATGTACTCACTCATCTTTTATCTCCTTACCATGTTTGCGAAACCTTTTGTTGTAGGCACGTTTGATCTTCTTTAACTGACCTGCTTTCCAGAGATAAAACCTACGTGCTTTGGTGAGTCCATCATACTCATCACCACCCTTCATTGGTATGCGTTTACCCATATCTATTTCTCCAATCTTAATGCAAGCCACGATGTAGGAAACAGTTCCTTCATGCTGTCACATATTTGATTTGCTACTAACCTAGTCTCTAGTTGTGTGTCACCTGCACACCTGAGGTTACACATATCAGCGAATGCATCGAGGCTACCTGACCAGTACCACTCAGTCATCATTGACTGTGGCAGTACCATACGTGCTTGCTCTGGACACACACCATTGTTTATCAGGTTAGTGTAGGCAGTTAACTGTCTGTGCCACTGCATCTCCTGATCCATATAGATAGCTACTGTACCATCACTGCCCTGTTTCTTATCCTCTGATTTACCACGCCATTCGCCAGGTTCATAGAACTCAGGCTCACTGTCCACGTATCTACGGCTGATCTCATTCCAACGTAGGAACTTATGCTTGACCAGCTGCCTAGCAACAAACACAGGAGCCTTAACAACGAAGGATGCGAAGCAATGACCGAATGGTGAGAGGTGTTTATGTTCAGCCAAATAATGTATCAGCTTACAATCTCTATCCTTCAATACATACTGATCTGTTTCACTGTCGTGGTCATGCCAGTTGGATTCTTTGGCAAAGCTAACCCTTGCTGCATTGACTACAGTCAAGTCATTACCCATGTGATTTATGTATGTTGCTTCAATCATTCGTGTTGTTCCTTCTATCTGTCTTACTAATGGTAGGTAATAATTTCTTTATCTTTCTGCCACTGTATATATTCTTCCTCAGTTAGACCACTGTCCTCTATAAAGTCCTGGAGTTCGTGTATCTGATCCAACAAGTCCTCAATGAAAGTAGTTAAATCAAGGTTCTTGTCCTTAACCATAGTGATACTCCTAGTATTTTTATTAACGAATAACAATAATGTTAGTCTATACTAATAGTACTACTGTTAGTATCTTATTCTTTATTAGAGATGATAAAATACTTTAAGTAATACTATTAGTATTCTTTTAATTAGGTATCCAAGACTGTCCGTCAAGGGGTAGACCTAAAATTTATTTTGCGAGTAACATAATAAACACAAAGACTAATATGTTAATTGATATAGCCACTATGTCTAAGACCACTAGAATACCTCCGATACTTTGGCATCATCAACCATCGTGATTCGTTTAGTCTTATGGGTCTTTGCTTCTATCATCCTATCCTTCCAGGTTGGGCTAACTGTATAGCTAAAGTTAGCATTGGGTTTGGTATGCATAGTCATGGTACTACCTTGGCTGTCAGCTACAATAAGTTTAAACCTAGGGTTGCCAGACATTGTGTTGGTTAATCTACGGATGTCTTTGACGAAGTATCTATTAGTCTTTAAAGTCATCGAACCCCATCCTTTCATTGTGGATATGTTTGTATAGCTCAGGAAATGCTACACGTAATCTCCACTCCGATCTGTCAATAGATTTCATTTCTTCTGTACCTAGCTCATAAGATTCGTGAAGCATAAAGTCTGCGTCCTGTATAGCTTTCATAACAAACTTTAGTGTGTCTATTTGTTCATCCTTTAAGAAGTGTGCAGCGTTATCATACTCCAACTCTCTTTCTTCACGATCAATCTGCCACTGTGGACGTGTGTCTTCTGCTGTTTCTTTAGCAATCTTCTCAGCTAATTTTTTATTGGTACGTGTCATTTATACTCTCCCTCTTAAGGCTTTAGGTTTCTTGTTTAGTCGGCTGCTCTTTGGTTTACTGGCATCATGAACGATTAGTCCTTGACTGATAAACCTGGGGGCTTTCTTACCCATTGCACCAAACGATTTAGATTTGGCATGACTCGATGTGTTAGTGCTTCTCATTATGC
>Ga0209336_10000816_pt1 | contig 15696 bp, 17 predicted proteins | sample LinPmetageLP32_FD_184042 | JGI IMG/M metagenome (GOLD analysis project Ga0209336, IMG submission 184042) | Marine viral communities from the Pacific Ocean - LP-32 (SPAdes) (version 2) | ecosystem: Environmental > Aquatic > Marine > Oceanic | place: Pacific Ocean | collected 2009-08-23 | reverse complement strand
AAAGATAATAATAAAAATAATAATATATACACAAAAGAATTTGACAATTTTTGGTTACTATATCCCAGACAAGAAAATAAATTTTATGCGTTTCAATGTTGGAATAAAATTATAAGTAAAAATAAACCAGAAGATATAATTAGATTTACAAAATTCTTTGTTAATAAAAATAAGAATACAGATTTAAAATATATTCCTCATGCCTCTACTTATTTGAATAGGAAAATATTTTTAGATTATGAGAACTTTACAAGAATAAGAAAAGATACCATTGCAGGATAAATTATAATATAATAGGAGTAGATATGATAAATGTAGCAAATTTAAGAATAGGCAATAATAAAATAAAATGTCCAGAATGTTCACATACCAGAAGAAATAAATCTGATACTTGCCTTTCTGTAACTGTTGAGACTGATAATAGTTATGTTTGGAATTGTCATCATTGTGGATACAAAGGTGGTCACTCTCCAGAAGAATATAAACCCAAAACTTATGTAAATAAAAAAATATACGCAGTACCAAAGCCTATAGAAAAAAAAGAGAATATGGAAAAACAATATCAAGAATTTTTTATTAAAAGAAAAATATCGAATAAAACATTAGAACATTTTAATATAACTACACAACAAATGAAATTTAATGGCACAGAAAAATCAACTGTAGTATTTCCGTATATTGATAATACTAAAATAGTAAATCACAAATATAGAAGTATAGATAAAGAGTTTAGACAAACTAAAGATGCAAAAAGAACTTTATACAATATAGATTCTTTAAAATATAATAAAGAAGAACCACTAATAATTGTAGAAGGCGAATTAGATGTTTTAAGTTTGCACGAATGTGGATATAAAAAAGTTGTAAGCTTACCAGATGGAGCATCAAAAGAAGCAAAGTTTAATCCAGAAGATAAAAGGTTTGAAGCTCTTAAAAATCATGCAGAAGAGTTAGCAAAAGAAAAAGAAATAATTATAGCAACAGATAATGATGAAGCAGGAAAAGCATTAGCTTTAGAGTTAGCTCATAGATTTGGTAAAGATAGATGCTCTTCTGTTGATTGGGGGTCTATAACTTTAACTGGGGATGTAGTTTGTAAAGATGCTTCAGATGCTTTGACGCATGGAGCGAATGATACTATTAAATTATTCATAGACAAAGCTAAACCATATCCAGTAGACGGATTATATAAGGCAAATGATTATATAAACCAAGTAATGGATTTATATGAAGGCAGAGAAGATAAACCTTTAACAACTGGATATAAAGTATTAGATACAGTTTATAGACTAATGACTGGTACTTTTACAATAGTTACTGGTATTCCTAATCATGGAAAATCAAATTTCTTAGACCAGATATTAATTAACGCAAGTAAACTACATAAATGGAAGTTTGCAATATTCTCTCCAGAACACTCTACTCCGAGACACTTAACTAGATTAGCAGAAAAATATTTAGAGTTACCTTTCATAGAGGGAGCTTCAAGAAAAATGTCAGAATCAGAATTGATACAAGGTATGAAATATTTAAATGAAAACTTTTTCTTTTTAGAATCCAGAGAAGAGAGACCAACAATAAAATGGATATTAGAAAAAGCTAGAGTAACTGTAATAAGAGAAGGAATAAATGGAATAGTCATAGACCCTTATAATGAGATAGATACTAATGATAGAGGAACTAAAAGAGAAGATGAGCATATAAAAGAAATTATTTCAGCTTGTAAAAGATTCGCTAGAACTCATAATGTTTCTGTTTGGATTGTTGCTCATCCTGCAAAAATGCACCGAAACAATGATGGAACTTATCCAGTACCAAGTATGTATGATATATCTGGCTCTGCTCATTGGCATAATATGGCTGATATTGGATTATGTGTTCATAGAAATTTTGAAGATAATGAAACAGTAGTTTATGTTAAGAAAGTAAGAGAACAAGGATTATATGGAGAAATAGGAGAATGTTTATTTACTTATGATGTAGGAGTTAGAAGTTATAGGGAAAAAATGTCAGTAGAATTAAAAGAAGAATTAGATAGCAGTAATGCTTGGTGGAATGATTAAATACTTTTCCACAGTACATCTGCCTGAAAGTCTATCCATAAATTTTTTTTATAAAGTAACAACATCATTTTAATTTGATATTGTTTTGATTCTGGAATTGTAGTTTTACCACTAACATATCTTCGAAAATGTTGGGGAGTTATTCCTAAAGAATGTGCAAATCTAGTTTGCCATCCAGTACCGAATAACTTTCTCCCAATATTTTCTAATTCTTCTGGTGTCATTTTTAAGTATAAATTTTCTCACTATTATTTATAATTAAACCACCAATTCTTTCAAGATATAAAGACCTTTGAATATCCTTAATTTTTCTAGCAGTAGAAGTAAATGCTTGAATTAATCCATAAACAGTAAAATCATTTTCTTTTTCAAATTCTTCTTTTATCATTTTTTCTTCATCATCTGTTGTTTGATAAAATTCTTTTATCTTTTTGTATTTTACTTTTTTTACTTGAACTTCTGTTGTTTGTCTTAAATGTCTTAAATTATTTTTAAACATTTCCTTACTTAATAAATGATTTATAACTTCATCTATTCTATTTAAAGCTTCAGTTGGTATAATGTAATTTGGAGAATATCCCAAAATATTTTTTGAGCCTAAATGAAAAGTATTTGATACTGTTTCTGCATTAGGCAACATTAATCCATTAGTACAAACCAGTCTATATATTAAAGCTGATATAGTAAGAGAAGAACGACCAACTTCTGAGTTTCTTAGATATATACCTCCATAAACAGTATCACTTTGTCGTACACTTCCTATTAGATTAGTAAATCTAATCTTCATGCTCATAATATTTTCATCTTGATAACCAGATAAAAGGACAAAATTACTTTTATCAAATCTAGGTTCTAAATAATTAAGGACTTCTTTATTGTCCATTATTTTATATCTGTCAGATAATAAAGCTCTTAAATCTCCACACGATTTTCCTTTTAAAATATTTTTTATTCTAAATGGTTTTTTTACAGAATGAGTTCTAAAAAGATGTGCTTTATTATCTTTATTTAAAATATTTATAGTTTTTTCATAAAGATTAGGCTCTTCTTCTTTTATTCTTTTATAATAGTGATATGGTATTTTAAATTTACTTGCTAAGTTTTTATGAAAAGAGTTTGTCATGTCATAAACTTTTCCATCTAATACTGCTTGTTTATTATCTATTACAAAAAAATCATTTAAAGAATTTATGCTATCTCTTCTTAATAGTGCAGTAGTGTTTACATTTTTTTTAAAACTTTCGTAATCATATTTATACATATTAACCTCCAATTTATACCTTGATAATAGCATATAATATGCTAGTATGAAAGAATATATTTATCATGGAGTTAAGATGCAAAAAAATGAAATAGAATATGTAGCGATAAAAGATTTAAAAACATATGAAAGAAACAGTAGAATACATAACCAAGAACAAATAATACAGATAGCTAAGAGCATAAAAACATTTGGTTTTACTAATCCTATTATTATTGATGAAAACAACATGATATTAGCAGGACACGCTAGGGTAGAAGCAACAAAGCTTATAGATAAGACTTACTTCCCAGATATAGATGAAGTGCCTTGTATAAGGCTTAAAGAGCTATCAGAGGACAAGAAAAGAGCATATGTCATAGCAGATAACAAAATTGCAGAGAACTCAGAATGGAATTATGACTTGTATATGTCAGAGTTAAAATATTTAAATGATGTAAATTTTGATTTAACAACTATAGGAATAGATGCAGATATGTCTATTGCAGATGCAGAATATAAACCAATAGCAGATTTTGGCTCTGGTACAATACCAAATACAGATATGAATAAAGCACAGAATAATATGGCAAGAGATATTAGTAATATTCAGAAGGATAGTTCAGAAGCAGGAGTAGATGTAGTTTGTCCTAATTGCCAACATCAATTTAAGTTTACAGGTTTTTAATGAGAATAATAGTTAAGGCAGTAAGGGAAAGAAAAGCCTTTATTGAATATTTAAAAACCAATCTACCTACATCAGAATGGTGTTATGATGAAAAAAAATGTGCATTTGATACATTTCTAAGAGCCTTAAAAATGGCTAATAATGAAGCTTGTTTGCATTTAGAAGAAGATATATTGATAACAAAAGATTTTGAAAAAAAAGCTAAAAAAGTAATTACTCAAAAACCATTTAATCTAATACAATTTTTTTCAATGAGAAAAGCAGATAAAGATATAAAAAGTAGATGGGATAGAAATTTCTTAATGAATCAATGTTTTTATGCACCTCCAAACTACAGTAGACTATTAATTGAATATTACTCTGAATGGTCTAAAATAAAACTAAAAGAACATCCTAATGGTACAGACCAGATGGTATGTGATTTTTTAAAAAGCAGAAAAGAAAAATATTGGATTAGTGTTCCATCTTTAGTGCAACATAGAATTTCTGTTAGTATGATAGATAAAAGAAGAGGAAGCACTAATAGGCAAAGTCAAACTTTTGTTGATGGTATATAAATGGATATTACTTGGAACTATAAACTCAAAGATAATCAAAGACCAAATCCTGTTGTTTATTTTAAAAAAATAGATATCCCTAATTCTATATCATATCCAACAAATAAAGAATTAGCTAAAATATTTAAAACAGATTCTTTCTCTCTACAAACTTGGGGTAGGGCAAAAGATAATGAAGGGAAAACAATTTTAACAAATAATCCACATTGGATTGCTGTAAGAGGTTCAACCCCATTACATATAGACCCAAAATATCCTAGATATTCACATCATCTAAAAATAAGAGTAGATAAAAACATATCTGTAAGAGGGTTGAATAAACAAGAATTAAAACTTGAAAGAGGTATTTTCTATATTTTAGATACTCACAGCCCACACCAAGTTCAAGCAAATAAAGGCAGTTATAATGTTGCAGTATCAATAGATTCTAAAATGGTATTACCTATTAGCAAGACTATTTCTAAATGTTTTGATTTTGCTCTTACTCACAATATTATGTATGGTATTTAATGAAAATATATCTGAATAAAAATGTTTATGATTCTGCTATTGAAAGACTAGAATATATTTTTGATGAATTTGAAAATGTAATCGTAGCGTCATCTGGAGGCAAAGATAGCACAGTAATATTTAATCTTGCTTTACAAGTAGCCAGAAAGAAAAAAAGATTACCATTAAAAGTTATGTTCTTAGACCAAGAGGCTGAATGGCAATCTGTCATAGATTATACCAAAGAGATTATGTATCACAAAGATGTAGAGCCTATGTGGTATCAAGTTCCAATAAGATTATTTAACGCTACATCTATGCAAGAAGCTTGGTTAGAATGTTGGAAAGAAGGCGAAGAATGGATGAGAGAAAAAGATGATATTAGCATTAAAGTAAACGATTATGGCACAAATAGATTCCATGATAGTTTTCCAAAGATATTAAAAAAGTTATACCCAGAGCAAAATGCTTGTTATCTTATTGGTATGAGATGTGAAGAAAGTCCTGCAAGAGTAGCATCATTAACTCAGTTGCTTACTTATAAGGACATAACATGGGGAAAGAGGTATACCCCAAAACAAACATTTGAGAAAAAAGGATATGGTCATTATTACTTTGCACCTCTATATGATTGGACACTATCAGATATATGGAAATCTATACATGATAACAAATGGAACTATGCAGACATATATGATAAAATGTATCAATATGGTATATCCCCTATCAAAATGAGAGTATCTAATTTGCATCACGAAACAGCAGTACACCAGTTATTTTTTTTACACGAGGTTGAACCAAAGACTTGGACAAAATTGACAAACAGATTAAAGGGTATAAACCAGACAAAGCATTTAAAACAAAGTGAAATGTTTAGAGTTTCAAAGTTACCATATATGTTTAAGGATTGGAAAGAATATAGAGATTATCTCTTAGAGCATTTAATCACAATCCCAGAGCATAAACAAAAGTTTAGAAAAAGATTTGCAGACTTAGATATTAAATTTAGGCATATGAAAAATAGAAATGATTTATATAAGAAAGAAATACTATCAATACTATGTAACGACCACGAGTTCTTTAGGTTAGAGATGTTTACTCAACATAATGCACACATGATTGCACTTAGGAGAACTATGGAAGGTAAAGTACATAAAGCTCATGATAAATGGAATAAATATATATGGAGTAATGATGATGTTCAAAGACCAACCAGTAAGTAATGTAAAGTGGGTTTCACTAGATGAAGTACAATCTAACCACTATAATCCTAATTCAGTAGCTAAAACAGAGATGAGACTACTCTACACATCAATAAAACATGATGGGTATACTCAGCCAGTAGTAACAATTTATGACGAAAAATTGAAAAAATATATTATTATTGATGGTTTTCATAGATATGCAATCATGAAAGCTAATAAGGATATAGCAGAAAGAACAGATAATAAACTACCAGTAGTAGTTTTAGATAAGACTATGGCAGAGAGAATGGCATCAACAGTAAGGCATAATAGAGCAAGAGGAACTCATAGTGTAGATGGAATGAGTAGTTTGGTTTTTGGTATGCTAGACGAAGGTATTACCGATAAGAATATCTGCGAAGAACTTGGTATGGAAGCAGATGAGCTTCTTAGATTAAAACATATTACTGGTTTTTCTAAACTATTTGAAAATGCAGAATATAAAAAATCATGGAAAACTAAACAGATGATACTCTATGAAAAGAAGATAAGAGAAGATAGTAAAGTGCCAGAAGGAGATTGACTGACACTCTGTAAGCCTTAAAACGACTAGATTATATAACTAAATGGGGATAAAGTATCTTTTCTAGCCATTTCAAGGAATTTCGTATTTAAATTGAAATCTTTGTAGCCTTGTAAAATAGTATCGTAGTAGCCTTGATATGGAGGTGCAAAGTTAGTTCTATTCATTTGATAAGTTAAAATAGTTTTGCCATCCATTTTGAAATAAAGCTTTTGATATAGAGTTGGAAAACCTTCATAAGCATCTAATGCTTTTTCACAATCTGAAGTAATATTCCAAAGTCCTGCTGATAACATACTATCCTTACAAGGAATAATATCAGCTACACTTCTAAACACTAACTTCCATCCATCAACTACAATTCCTTCTAGTGGTTTTGCTTTTGGGCATCTCCTAGACATCTGTTCTACATTAAGGTTACTGCCATATGCTAAATATAATTTACTCATGTTATGCTCTCCTCAACTGTGTAGCTCTCATGTCAAAGAACTCTTTTACATACTCTGGTTGTCCTGCCATTAATGAACTATCGTTATCTTCATTAGTCAATGTTGTACGAAAGTGTTTTGTCATAAACTCTTTAAACTTAGTAGCATTAAGTTTTCCCTTGCCATTTTGATTTTCATAAAGATTAGCAAGTGTAGTATATCCAATTCTATCACCTCTTTTCTCTTCAGCAGTTCCATTAAATCTCTCTGCTTGACTTAATCTACAAGTGGTTCCATTCTCATCAATAACAAACCAAGTCCCTCTATAAAATAACTTTCCCCCTAAAGATGCAACTTGTTCTCTAATAGAAGCAAACATAGCTGAACTTTTTCTAGGCTTGTATGTCGGTGAAACTTTTAAAGAATTAGTTTTTAATTTAGATGATTGCTCAACAAAATTTTGTAAGAACTCAATCCAATTAGCAATCTTGTTATAATCTGTAGTGCCAGAATGTTGTCTGAATTCTATAGTTTTATATCTGCTATAAGAATGAACATTTACTTTTGAGTATCTTGTATGAGAACAACTCATAATAGCACTAGCTAAATCGTTATAAGTATCTTCCATTGCATCTAATCTAGCTAATCTCTGAGCAGAGAAAGTATCAGCAATGCTTTGACACATACTATTGGTATTTGCTCTTCTGCTAATTGGCATCCAACTATCAATAACAGACTCATTATCTTTATATCTTTTAATAACAAAATATACATCTTTGCTTGATAAATTAGAAGCTTCAATGTGAACATGAATTCCACATGAACGATTTACTTGGTCCATGTCTGAATTTCTTTTCGAAGCAGATATTGCCTTAGTTGCTTTCTTAACTGCAAGTAATCCTTCTTCTCCTTCAAGTATTGGAGAAACTAATTCATATCCCCCACTTACTGAAGAATCAGTAACAACTTTCCAATGACTTGTAGTCTCATGAGTATATCCATGATATTGACAGTCTAGTCCTTGCTCTCTCATTGCATTAACTAACTTAGTTCTGTCTGTGTTGACTACTTCTATTTCAATTCCAAATCTTCTTTGCATTTTTTATCCCCTTGTTTATATATACTAATATATATATATGTTTACATATGTCAACAAGTAATTTAAGTAAGTAATAAACGCAGAAAACAAGGCTTTTAAAAAAAAGTTTTTGTTGAAATAATAAACTAAACCATATATATTACGAATCATGGCGAATCAATCAGTTAAAAATAAACCTACTGCAAGTATACTAGAAGAGATAAGAGAATTATATGTTACTGGCACAGAAAACCAAACTGGAGAAAGGGTTTACCCATCTATTCAATCTTTAGCAAAAGACTTCAATATTGCTGAGGTTACCCTATTTAGAAAAGCAAAAGATGGCGATTGGAAAGAACAAAGACAAATATTTGAAAGAAAACTAGCTGAAGAAAAAGATGCTAAGAAAAGAGATATGATGGTTAAAGAGTCAGTAGAGTTTGACGCAAGAAACTTAAATTTAGCGAAAGCAATGCAAGGACAGATAACTCATTTGATAAGTCAAGGAGCTAGAGCAATACAACAAAACAACACAGCAAAGCCTTTTAGTCCAGAAAGTTTGACCAAACTAGCTACAGCATTAATATCTGTTCAAAAGATTGGAAGATTAGCATTAGGCGATACAACAGAAAATACGAGGATAAATGCAGAATTTAATGATGAAAGCACAGCAAGACAAGTTGATGAAATTCTTGCCGAAATTGCAGAAGCAAAACGAAACAGCGAGAAAGCAGTACATTGACTGGGTTGCTAAAGCTAGACCAAAACAAATAAGCCCTGCAGGTTCTTGGAACATTTGGCTCATTCTAGCAGGAAGAGGATGGGGAAAAACAAGAACTGGTTCTCAAGATGTTGTTCACTATGCTTTGACAAATCCAAATACCAGATGTGCTGTGGTCGCACCAACATTTGGAGATTTAAGAAGAGTATGCTTTGAAGGAGATAGTGGTATATTATCCATTATTCCAGAAGATTGTTATTACAAAGGCTCTAAAGGAAAAGGCTATAATAAATCAGCAGTAGAGATAAATTTATATAACGGAAGTATCATACAAGGATATGCAGCAATAGAGCCAGATAGATTTAGAGGACCACAGTATCATAGAGCTTGGTGTGATGAGTTAGCCAGTTGGAGATATCCAGAAGCTTACGACCAACTACAATTTGGAATGAGATTAGGAACGCATCCTCAGACAGTTATAACAACTACTCCTAGACCAACAGAGTTGATTAAAGGAATTATGGGCAGAGATGATGCAATGATAACTACAGGAAGCACATTTGAAAATAAAGATAATCTAGCACCATCTGCTTTGAAAGCTTTTAAAGAAAGATACGAGGGAACAAGATTAGGAAGGCAAGAACTATATGCAGAAATATTAGATGATTTTGAAGGAGCATTATGGACCTATTCAATGATAGAAAAACAAAGAGTAAAAGTATTGCCAGAGATGCAAAGAATAGTAGTAGGAGTTGACCCTGCTGTAACAAACAATGTTAATTCAGATGAAACAGGTATAATTGTAGCAGGAAAAGGGGTTGACCAAAAGTATTATATAGTAGATGATGTATCTGGTAAAATGTCTGCTGATAATTGGGCGAAAGTTGCTATAAACGCTTATTATAAGTATAAAGCAAATATGATAATAGCTGAAGTTAATAATGGAGGAGATTTAGTTGAAAGACTAATAAGAGGAATAGACAATATGGTAAAGTATAAATCTGTTTCAGCTACAAGAGGTAAATTAGTAAGAGCAGAGCCTATTTCAGCATTATACGAACAAGAGAAAGTTTCTCATTGTGGAATATTCAAAACACTAGAAGACCAAATGTGTAGTTATACTGGAGATAGGCACAAGTCCCCAGATAGATTAGATGCTATGGTTTGGGCAATGACAGAACTTACATCATCAAGCAAACAAGCCATGTGGAGGATAACATAATGGGAATTAAAAATGCGTGGAAAGCTTTATTAGGCAACACACAAACAAAATATAATCAATCTCCTATAGTTTCATATCATCAAACAGGATATAATAACAGGACAAGAAGAGATAGTTACAATGATTTAGCAACAGATGGTTATATAGAAAATGCAGTAGCTTATAGATGTATAAATGAAATAGCAAATGGAGCTTCAGCAGTTGATTTTAAATTAATGCGTGGAGACCAAAAAATAGAAGACAGTCCATTGCTTGATTTACTTGCTAAACCAAATCCAACTTGCTCTCAGTTTGAATATTTTAGACAAGTATATAGTTATCTTTTATTAGCAGGAAATTCTTATTTATTAAGAGTAGGAGATGAAATACCAAAAGAGTTGCACACATTAAGACCTGATAGAATACAAATAAAAACTTCTAGTCATCATTATCCAGAATCTTATAATGTGGTTATAGATGGAAAAACAAAAGCAGTATATCCAGTAGATGCAATTAATGGGCAATCAGAAGTAAAGCAAATTAAAACATTTCATCCTTTAGATGATTATTTAGGTTTGAGTCCAGTTATGCCAAGTGCATCAGATATTGACCAACATAACTTAACAAACAGGCATAACAGTCATTTACTTGTAAACGGAGCTAGACCAAGTGGAGCAGTAGTATATAAGCCTAAAGACGAAGTAGGAGCAATGACAACTCTTACAGACGCTCAGAGAGAGCAGTTAAGGTCAGACCTACAGTCAAGATTTACAGGAAGTGATAATGCAGGTAGAACTATGATACTTGAAGGAGATTTTGATTATAAAGAAATGGGATTATCACCAAAAGAAATGGACTTTTCTAATATGAAAAATTTAAGTGCTAGAGATATTGCTTTAACATTTGGAGTTCCTGCACAATTAGTTGGTATACCAGATGCACAAACTTACGCTAATATGGCTGAAGCAAGACTAGCATTATATGAAGAAACAATCATTCCATTATTGCGTCATGTGCAATCAGATTTAAATGAATGGCTAACTCCTATTTTTGGAGATGATTTAAGACTAGAATATAACATTGACGGTATACCTGCAATTACAGAAAGAAGAAGAATGGTTACTGATAATATTCTAAGAGCAGTTAGTGAAGGAGTTTTAACTAGAAATGAAGCCAGAGAGAGATTAGACTTAGAGCCTATATCTGGAGGAGATGATGTTTATATACCTGCTAATTTATTTCCATTAGGCAGTCCAGAGGCTGCTCCTAAACAGCCATTGACAGGAGAAGATGCAGAAAAGATAGCTGAAGAATATTATGGTATAAAAAGACAAGTTAGAGATGATGTTTTTACTACAATAGAAGAAGCAGAAGGAAGAGCATTAGAGCTTGGGTGTAGAGGATATCATGCTCACACAGAAGGAGATAACACAGTTTTTATGCCATGTGAAAGCCATAATGATTATACAGAAATAACTGGGGATGAGTTAAAAGTTCCTACTGACCCTAGAATGGGAGAAGGAAGAGATGTATTTGATTCTGTAGGAGAAGCAAGGGCAAGGGCAGATGCTATTGGTTGTGATGGAACACACACATTAAAAACTCCAGATGGTAATGTTTATATGCCTTGTAGTTCTCATGCTATATATTTAAGAGAAACAGGACAGAATAAAGCAGAAAGTGATATAGATACAAAGCCCACAGAAGCAATGGCAGTAGAAGCCAAAAGAGCATTAGATTGGAAAAAAGAAGGAAGAGCAGGAGGAACAAGAGTAGGTTTAGCTAGAGCAAATCAATTAGTAAACAGAGAAAGACTATCCCCAGACGTTGTAAGAAGAATGTTTAGTTTCTTTTCAAGACATGAAGTAGATAAAGAAGCAGAAGGTTTTTCCAGAGGAGAAGATGGTTACCCATCAGCAGGAAGAGTAGCTTGGGCTTTATGGGGAGGAGATGCAGGATTCTCTTGGTCAAGAAAAGTTAGAAACCAACTAAATGCTGAAAGAGATGATAAAGAACTAGAAGAAGAAGTAACAATGAAAGCAGATGAGGATAAAGCAGAACTTAGTGGTAAAATCAAAAAGACTATAGCTAACAAAGTAAAAGAACATAACGATAAGCAAGGAGACAAAAAGGGAAAAAGAGTAACTCAAGGAATGTTAGAAGCAGTATTCCGTAGAGGAGTTGGAGCTTACAGGACAAACCCAGAAAGTGTACGAAGGAATGTTATGGGTCCAGACCAATGGGCTATAGCTAGAGTAAACGCTTTTCTATACGCTGTAAGAAGTGGTAGATTTAGAGGAGGACAATTTGATAGAGACCTATTGCCAAAAGGACACCCATTATCTAAAAGGGATTAAATGCGTAGCAATTTACAGTTCAAGCAAACTAGATTTATAAATGCTAGAAAAGAATTAAAAGAACAGAATAGAATAAGAGTAAACTTTGAAAAGTCTATGCAAAGAAAACTCATTATTATGTTTAATGATATAGGCAACAAAGGAGCAAACACATATGAGTCAACAGGTACAACAGGGCTTGGTGCTTATTTTTCTAAAACAAGAACACAAGTAGAAAGAACTTTAAAGCCTTTTTATATTCGTATCATACAAACATTTTCAGATAGATTAGAAAAAAGATTTACAAAGAAAGAAGGAAATTTCTTTGATATTCTTACTGAGAGATATATGCTTTCCATTGGTGCAAACCACATATCAGATATTGATACTACTACAAGAAAACAACTACAAAGAGTAATAAGCCTTGCACAGAAAGATGGATTAGGAGTAGCACAAACAGCTAGACAAATAGAACAAAGATTTCAGCCTAGATTTACAAGAGCTAGGTCAGCAACAATAGCAAGAACAGAAACACATAGTGCGGCAAGTTTTGCTAATCACGAAATGGGAAAAGAACTAAGAGGCTCTGGTGTGCAGATTAAGAAGCAGTGGGTATCAACTGGAGATGAAAGAACTAGATTAGCTCATATAAATGCTAACGGAACAACAGTTCCAATGGATGAGGCTTTTACAGTAGACGGAGCAAAGATGCAGTATACTGGAGACCCTAACGGAGGAGCAAGAAATGTTATTAATTGTAGGTGTGTAACTTTATATATTGAAGATGAAACTGTAGTATATGATTCTCCAACTGTAAATACAACAACTAGATTGCCACCTGTAAAAGATAGATTTGTAGGATTTGGAGAAACTAATCCAGATGAATTAGATTGGCATAACTCTTCATGGGATAATTCTCCATTAGGAATAAAGAATTTAATTAGCCTATTCCCCCCATTAGTGAAAGTAGATAGAACAACAGGAAGAGGTGCTTATGCTCACAGAGTTTTTACAGATAAACCAATCCATTTGCACGACAAAAAAGATAAAGGTAATGTTTTTATTCATATGAGAGGAGCTAAAGGAGATAATGAAATAAAAAAAGTAGATAGACAAGATGTCTGGAGACATGAATATGGTCATGCTATGGATATGCAGATGATTACTATTTTAGATAAAAAGCCAAAATTAAGCAGGTATAATGAAGTTCAATTACAATCAAATAGAACTTTTGGAGATGAGTTATATAGTGCTAACTTTGCAGAGGAAATATTAGAGGACAGAAAAGCATTAGCAAAAAAATTCAGAAAGGAACCTACTTATAATGAAATAAAAGAGGGATGGTATGAAAATGCAAAAACACTTCAAAAAGAAGGCTTTTTAACAAATAAGACTTTGTTTGATGATGTAGGAAACAGAAAATTAGCTTATCAAGATTATGTTCCAACAGAAAAAAGAATAGATGAAGCTTTTTTAGATAAGTATTTGACAGATGGCAAAATATTTACAAAAGAGGAACTAAAAGCTATAATTTATAGTAATGAAGGTAAAGAAAAGATTTTTAAAAAATCAAGAGTTAGTGGAGGTAAGTTGAATCAAGCTCATGTTGCAAATAGAATTCTTAGAATAAATTTTGCCAATAAGACTGGTTTTGTTAGAGGACAAAGTGAAGGTATATTTGCTGAGTTAAGAGAATTGGCTAGTATGACTGATAATTTGAATACAAGAAGTCAAGTTGGTACTTTAGCAGATTATTTTGGTGCAATCACAAATGAAGCTATTGGTTTTGGACATGGAAAAGGTTATTACTCAAGTTTTCCATCATTAGCAAGAGGTGTGTCAACAGGGCATGGAACTGAGGCTTTTGCAAACTTTATATCTTTTGCAGGGGATGAAACATTGACAAAAATATATAAGCCTATTATTGATAGATACGCACCTAAAACACAAAAGCAATTTGACAAAGGAATAAAAGATTTACAGGAGCAAATTAAATGAGTAGGAAAAAAGATTACATAGAACAATTAAAATTAAATGTTATTGAAAGTATACTACCAGAAGAAATAGCTCAAATACAAATAACATATATTGATAAATTTGGATATGGAGCTAGAGCAGATTTATATGATATTGAAGCATATAGAACTGGTTTTCAAGGAAAAACTAATAAACTATTTAGAGGACAGTATATTGCATTTGTTAGAGGTAATATAGAAAATAATAAAAGAATTACATATGATGATTGGAATTTATTTAGAGGATATCCTATAAATAATATTGGGGATGTTACTAGATATGCACTTACTTAGGAACAAAAAAAATGATTGACCCAATAACAGCGTTCTCAGCTATATCAGCGGCAACTGGAGCTATCTCTAGTGCAATCAATGCAGGGAAAGATATAAGCTCTTTGGGAGGACCTATAGCGAGATATGCAAAAGCAGAGGCAGAATTACAAGTAGGTGCAAAACAAAAAAGAAATAGTATCTTTTCCAAAATAGGTGGTGTAGAAGAAAATGCTATAAATGACTTTTTTAAAAAAGAAGAAGTAGCACAAGCTAGAGCAAAGCTTAGAGAAATGTTTATGCTTTATGGAAAACAAGGACAATGGGAAAGATTACAAGCAGAGATAGCTAGACAGAGAAAGTTACAAATGGAAGCTATAGAAGAAGAAACAAGAAAAAAGGCTAGAAACCAATCAATAATACTTGTAGGAGTAATATCTTTATCTGGATTAATTGGAGGGTATTATTACATAAGTTACCTAATGAGTATATGAAGATAAGTAGAATGAATATAAAACTAGAAACTATTATTTATATTGTTGTTATTGTTATAGGTGCAGGAGTTGCCTATGGTTCATTAACTACAAGAGTTTCTGAGCTAGAAGATAAAACATCATATATACAACAAATGGCAATAGATATTTCTGTGATTAAAGAAAAAGTTAGCAACATAGAAAAGACTGTAAATAGTGTCAGAGATTAATCAAACAGTAAACAATCCAACTACAGAAGATTACTCAGAAGGCGATATAATTATCGAAGAAGGAGCATTAGATGGGTTTCAAGGCAAGACAATAAACATTACTGAGAATAGTGGTGGTAAAAGCGATTTAGAAGTTGGAA
>Ga0209336_10000814_pt1 | contig 15705 bp, 13 predicted proteins | sample LinPmetageLP32_FD_184042 | JGI IMG/M metagenome (GOLD analysis project Ga0209336, IMG submission 184042) | Marine viral communities from the Pacific Ocean - LP-32 (SPAdes) (version 2) | ecosystem: Environmental > Aquatic > Marine > Oceanic | place: Pacific Ocean | collected 2009-08-23 | reverse complement strand
TAACTATTCTATTTGAGTTAGAATCAAAAGCTACTTGAGTTTGATTTACTGTATCTCCTAAAAACTGTTGTGCGCTTCCTATTGCTTCAGAAATGGAGGCCTCAGCAACAACACTCACTGTCCCATTACTGTTCACAACAACAGGCTTGCCACCGGGCAAAGCACCAGATGCTACAGCAAATACCTCTGCGTTAGCTTGTGATTGGATATTACCAATGTACTTCATTAAGTCATCCTATGCGTCATTAATTACTTCATAAGAGACAAGTAAATCTAAGTCACTTGCAGCACTAGCACCACCTTTTAGTATATCACCTTCACATAAATAGAGAGGTGAGTTTAAAAGAACTAGTGTAGTATCAGCAGGAACACTGATTGTTTTAGCTATATAAAAACTGCCAGTTATATCAATGTTTGTTGTAAAGGCTCCAAAGAGTGCATCATCTTCTGTATCAACTTGTGCTTTTGTAACAAATAAATCTACATCTGCTGCGTTAGTACCGTCTACATTAGTTACTATTATATTGTTTACTTTTAATACTCTATCATCACCAACAGTAAACAATGTTGATGTTGCTGTAGCTGATAAATTAAACCCTATAGATTGGGCAAATATACTAGATACATTTACTATATTTGGATGTGCCATTGTTTATCCTTCTTTACTATCCAAAGACTATAGCCATAGCAATAGCTTTACCTGTTGTTGCTTTAGCGTCTAATTGTGTTTGTATTGCAGAGGTTACACCATTCAGATAGCCTATCTCTGTATTGTCTACTCCAGATACTACAGCTTGTTTAGCATCAAGTTGTGTTTGTATAGCTGAACTTACACCGTCTAAATATCCTATCTCTGTATCTGATACGCCAGATACTACAGCTTGTTTAGCATTAAGCTGCGTTTGAGCATCTGATGATAGGTTTCCAATAAATTGAAACTCAGTGCTTGTAACAGTACCATTAGCAATTTTAGTTGCATCAATAGCCGCACCAGATTTTATACTTGCATTAGCAAGATTAGTTATACTATTACCTGTAGCATCTTGATCAAATGTTTTATTAGTAAAAGTAGTTGTTGAAGCAGCTACATTAACTTTACCTGTAAAATAAGTAGCTAGGTTATCAGCCCTAATATTTTTAGTTGTAGTAGCTGATAAATCTAATACGACTATACCATCATCATCTGCTAATGTCAAGGTTGTAGGAGTAACTACATTACCATCTAATATGTTTAACTCAGCAGCAGAAGATGTAAGACCAACCACATTATTAGACTGACCTGCAATAGTAGCTACATATGCTTTAATAGATTGTTGAGTTGCTAAGTGTGTAGCACTGTCTGAAGCAAAATTATCTTCATCTTTAAAGCCAGCTATTGTTGTAGTACCATCTGTTATAGAGCTAGAGCTAAAGTCTACACCAGCTTGTATAACACCTTTAGTAATGCTTAAGTTACCTGTACTAGCTCCTGTAAAAGTACCTGTACCTACAATAAACTTGTCTGCTGATTCGTCATATCCAATAAATGCATTAGCTGAGTCACCACGTTCTATTACAAGACCTGCATCATTTCCCGGCGTACCTGTTGTACCTGTACCAAGTTCAATTAACAAGTCTTTAATAGTTGTATTGGTTGTATCAAGGGTAGTAACTGTTCCATTTACAACTAAGTTACCACTGATATCAACATTTCCGTTCATATCAAGGTTGCCACTATTAACAGTTAAGCCACCATTAAGTGTAGTCAAACCTGTAGCTGTAAGAGTACCTGCTGTAACTACATTACCTGATGTATCAGCTACAGTAAACTTGTTAGTGTCCATTGTTAGGCCACCATTAAGTGCTGTAGCTCCAGCAACTGTAAGACCTGCATCAGCAGTAAGTGTACTTGTTACATCTACTGTACCAGCAAAGTCTACATTAGCTCCTGTAAAAGATGCTGCTGTAGTAGTACCTGACTTGATAACAAGATTGTTACCAATATTAGTTAGTGAACCGTAGTCTGTACCACCATCCTTAAGTAAGATGTCTTCTCCACCAGCATCTATAATAATGTCAGCATTAACATCTACTGTAAGAGTACCATTAGGTGCTGCTATTACAGCGTTAGTTCCATCTGAAGTAAGTGATAAGTCTGTACCAGCACCTAGTTTAATTATACCATTATCAGGTAATACTAAGTCATGGTTAAGAGTTACAGTGCCAGCATCAGCCATATCAATATCAACTGCTGTAATACCTGTAGAAGCATCTGTACCTTTAATCTTAAAGTTTTTATCTGCTGTGCTTACTGTAAGCTCTACATCACCTGTGCTATTAACTATGTCAAGTATTGATGTACCATCGTCCTTTATAGTTACGTTAGCGCCATCAGCATCTAGTATAATATCACCAGCTACATCAACTGTTAAGTCACCTGAACTAACAGTATAGCTATTATCAACAATAACTGTTCTATCATTATCACCTATACTAACAGTGTCTATCTTAGCTGTACCGTCAATAAAAATATCTTTAAACTCTAGTGAGCTTGTACCTAAGTCAATATCATTATCGGTAACAGGTACAACTAAACCATCTTGAAATCTTACTTGCTCAACTGCATTAGCGCTAACCTCTACAAATACACCATGTCTGTTATTACTTGTGTCAACAGATATGTGGTTCTTTTTATCTGGATCAGCTATAAGAGGTACATAAGAGCCTTCATCACTGTCACCATCATGTCTGTGTCCTGTAGTAGCTGAACTACTAAAGGTAAAAGCATCTCTTAGCTTGTTATACTCTGCATTGATAGGAGCCGCCTTAACGACTGCTGTAGGCACAATGTCAGATGTAGATTGGCGTGAATAACCTGCCATAGTTTATCTCCTGTCTCCTAGACCATAAGTAACAGAGAAAGCCTGTATAGTATGGCTAGGGTCTGTTCCATTTGTTACATATTTTATTGATATTGATTTACCTGAACCTGTCACATTTGTAGACCTGATAGGAGAGGGGTTGCCATCATATATTTCTTCTGCATCAAACTTTGCTGTATCATATATAGCTGCTGCACCTTCCGTATTTATAGGATAATCAGAAGATAATAGTACATCTGTGTCTCCATAATCGTATTCTAAACCCATAGCTATACTAACAACACCTTCTGCTCTCATGTATGTATTTATATTATATATAGTCTTACGTACTTCTGGGTCTTCCATATATATAAACGGAGTTTGAAAATAACTAAATATTAATCCTCCGTTAAAGTCTGTACCTACTTCCTGCCTATACACAAAGCCAGAGGAATCTCCATGTATTATAAACTCTTCGTTACCTATATAACCACTAGATACACAATTAACTCCTATACCTACAACCTGCCCATATTCAAACCCAGCGCCAGCCTGTCCACTTCGTCTAACACCAGCAATAATACCTAGTGTCTCTTGGTCTTGAAAAAACATACGGAACTGAGACTTCTTTTTAAGTACAACTGTTTTAATTTTGGAGAGGTCTTCATTATCTGTATAACTATCAAAAATAGACTGAATAGGTTTAGATAAAGAGGCAAGCTCAATATCACCGATTCTATCCGTAGCAGATACAGGTCTTACACCATCAGGAGCTAGAAATATAATCTCACCATTAAACTCTACTATACTATCTGGAGATGAACAGCCAAGGTTGCTTGTAACATTCTGTAATATAAAGTTAGCTTGGTTGTCACCTACTAGACGTTTAATGTTGTTAGCACCAAAGATGTATAGTTGATCACGAAAAGCTTTAATTTGTACAATCTTAAAGCCTACATTAATTACCCCAGCGCCATTAGCAGGACTAAAGTCTGTTTCAGCTACAGGTGAACTAAAGTGTAGATGATATGGAGCAGCAGCGTCACCAGCTAAAAATAAATGATTATTAAAGGCTGCTACTAGTGTAGGGTCTGTAGGTGCATTACTATCTGTAATCTGTATATAGTTAGTACCATCATAAGTAGCTGCAGGGTTTATTCCATCAACTAATGCAAACTTAGGAGAACCCCAATTAAAGTCATCAAAACGTACCTGTGTAACACCAACCATAGTAGGTGCTGCAGGTCTATATTGCCCAGCACCAGAGCCTACCTCAATAGCTGCTGCTGTTCCTGCACTTACAGCTATCTGAGTAATAGTATTAAAAAACTTAGTACTGCTAACTGTACTGTTGTTTGGACCTGCTACTATTTCTGTTTGAGCTAGACCTAAATAATCTGTGCCTGTAATAGTAAAGTTTTTACCTGATTCATTTCCTGTACCAAAAAAGGTTACTTTTCTAGGTTGTTGAGATGCTGCAGTTGTAAAGTTTATAGTACCTGAGTCTGCTAAAGCACCATTAATAGTTAAGTTTCCTGAACCGCCTGGAGTTTGCGAAGCACACACACCATCTCTATCGTTGGCTACAAAGCTAGATACTACTGCAGTCCATCCTATAACAGTTGGTGTACCTGTTACTGTAGTTGAAGCAGTTGATGTACCGCCTGTAATTACGTTACTAGTTGCAAATATAGCGCTGGGTAACTTACCAAAGTTTACTACAATACTATTAGATGCAGTAGATACTACTGTACCTGTAGCTGCTACATCTGTGTTATCACCAGAGCTTACTACACCTGTAAGGGTTTCACCTACACTAAGATTAGTACCTGTTCCATTAGTTACAGCTACTGTATAGTAATGATTATACCAATGTAAATAATTGCTACCACTAGCAGGTTTTCTTGCTCCAAACACACCTTGCTGTACATCAGCAGATACTTGAACACCTAATACAGGGACACTATTAGTTGAATCTCCTGTAAGCTCACCATAAGACCTTTGGAAACCACTAATACGACGATACCCACCCTCAAGGGCAGGTTCATAATTAATCAACCTATAGGCTGACCCTGAGAACTGACTACCATGAGTAAGTGGGTCTAAGTTATTAAATAGTCCACCACTACAAGGAGTAGCAAATGTGGATAGTTGTTCTGACATTATTGAGCACCAGTTACAGCGTTGAAGTGTTTACCTACTACAGTAGAGGTAATGTATAAAGGTGTGTCTAAAAGAAGTCTTCTCATGTTATCAATACCGTCCATAAACTTCTTCTCGTGTATTGCTCCACTCTGATCATTAGAGCGAAAGCGCATCATGTACATCATAGCACCATCTACTACAACTGTATTAAATCTATCAGGTATTAAAGAAGTGTCGTTAAATGCAGTTAAGTCACTTGGAAAGGACCAGTAGCGATACTCTATTTTATACGTATCATCTGGAATAGGAGTAACACCAAACTTAGAGTCCTGCGTCTGGTATATACGCATAGGTACAGACCTAGCTGTAGTACCGCCTATATCTTCTGCAGGTCTGAAACTACGTAGGTAATCTGCATATGTAATTACAGATAGTCTCTTAGGTTCGTTCTGTTGTGTTTCATGCTTCTTAATGTAGAATGTATCCCAATCTACTTTAGAAAAGTCTGTAGGGAAGCTATACACACTTGTACCTGCAACTAATGTCTCTGTGTTAGTCGTAAGGGTAAAGGGCCACTCCTGCGATATTTGTAGTATCTCTCTTATGCTTGAATTAATAGCATCTTTAGATAAGGCTTGTAAGTTACGTACACTTCCAAAACCGTCACCCGTAGTGTCTAGCTCTGTTTCATTTATTCTTCTAAGTAGCTGGTTTATCAGAGTGACATACGTAGTAGACATAAAAAGTATTCCTCTAAGCAAAGTTAAAGGGGCCAGTTGCCCAGCCCCCCTAGATTAGCAATTATGCCAGTGTGTCACGATCTACTTCTGAAGCAGTAGTATCACCTTGATCGCTAACGTCCATCAATACAGCATAAACACGTAGTTTACCTGCTGTAAATGTTGCACCACCACCTGCAAAAGTCAGGTCTAATGTATCCGCTGTAGCAAGTACAACGTCACCAGCAGGTGTGGCTGAAGGAGCGTAAGCACCATCTGCTGCACCGTCAATATCAAATGCTGCAACCCACTCGTTGTCATCAACACCAGTCCCTAAGATTACTGTTGCATCTGTACCAGTATTTTGTGTAGCAGATAGTACAACTTGCACACCAGCATGTAGTATGCGAGTGTTTGCTGGAAGTGTGAGACATTGAACTATGTCACCGCCTGTACAGGAGATTGCCTGTGCAGTAAGATCAATAGTCTTCTGTATCATATAAGGCTTGCGCCCACGGTTAGTGTTACCATGTTCAGGTAACAACAATGAAGTAATAGTAGCCATAAGTTATACCCTCCCTTACGCTGCGTTGTATTTAGCAGTTACAATCGCTTCTGGACGAAGGATTTTTCTGCCATAGAGATGCATTCCACGAACAATGTCCGAAAATGAGTCTGGGTCACGGTATGACTCAACTTTGTTGATCTGCTCAGCAGAAGCAACGGCTGAATCGTGTCCAGCAACAATCACACCGTAGTTGATGTTCTGGTTACCTGAACCTGCAGTACCTGATCCTGTACCTACTGAAGGTAGGTTATTGGATTGATAGATACGGAAGCCGTGTAGGTTGTTCAATACAAGACCATTCTGGAGGCCTGAGCCACCCTGATCAGCATTTAATACCCGTGAATCTTCGTCTTTCAAGAGTTCCATAAATACAGCGTCCAAGACCAGCCAGCGACCACGAGAGTCTACGTTCTGTTGGTCAAGCAAGCGGCCCATACGTGCAATAACCTGTAAAGGTGATGCAACAGAAGTGCTTGCAGCAGTAGCTCCACCAAAACGAGGTGACAAAGGAATAGAGTGATCCCCTGCAGAGCTTGTTGTGATGTTACCAAACGAGTCCTTACGAAGCTTCATAGTAGTAAGAAGTTCGTCAGTACCAGCAGATGAAACTGCAACTGAACCATTTACTGTATCATTAACAGTATCTGCGTCAGTGTGAAGAGCAGACTGCTTGTAGCCAGATAGATAACCTAAGCATTCTTGATCCATTTGATCAGCCAAACGATAGGCTGCACGATCTGTAGCAAGCTGCATAAAATCTATATGACTGTGGGCTTCCTCAATATCGTCAATCTTGAAAGCAAAGTAGTTACTTTTGTCTACAACAAGCTGGAAGTCTTCATCGTCCAAGTCTTGTGCTGTTATGGTTTCACCACGGGTATATGCTTTCACACTGACCTCAGGCTCCTTCATAATTTTCACTGTATCACCTTGGTTTGCAATCTCACCAAAATAATCGTTATTTGTTATAGCGTTAGCTACAGCGCTCTTGCGGAATGCAAGCTGTACCTGTTTGCTATAAATGATCGGGCTGAAGTTACCGTTAGGTAAGTTCCCGTGACCCGCTGTTGATGTAAAAGCCATGTTATATTCTCCTTTAGATGATGAATGGCTGGTTAGAATAGTTACACATTCATATCCGATAGAGGGCCGTTCTTTTTAGGGTATCATACTTTAAGAAGTCGCGCAACTACTATTTAGTATAGTCCTATAGTCGAAAGGGTAGTTCTTTTCGGCTTGTGTAAAGATAGTTATATCTACAATTATCTGTTTGTCAACAGTTATTTCATATCATAGACAAATTTTCCACTGCGAATAGCTTCCATGATCTCATCTGCATGTTTTTCGTATTCACGAGTAGACATTCTACTCACTTGAGATTCACGCCACTGTGATGCAGTATCGTCAGTCTCAGGAGTATTCCTTGTTTTAGCTTTGACAGAACTTGCTGCTGCCTTATCGCTAGTATTAGTTTTCTTATTGGTGATATTATTGTCAGCCTTATATAAGTCAATCACACGAGACACAGACTTTGCGTCATCTAGGTTCTCATACAAAGCGTCTTGTACCCACTTAGGTTGATCTTCTGCCCACTTGTGGAATGCATTATCATCACGTATCTGTTTGAAGTCAGGGTGAAAGCTCATTAGCTCTGCTTCTGCCTTCTCTTTCTTAGCTGTAACACGTAGCTCTTCTAGTTCTTGCATACGGTTATCTAAATCACTTGATCTCTCTTGTGCTTTCTTATCTGCTATGGCTTCAACTATAGATGCTACGTCAGGGTACTTCTTAGACCACGCTTCAATATCTTGATCTGTCTTAGGAAGTACTAGCTCATTGTTAGCTGCCTTCTGTAGTTGCCCTTCAAGTTTCTCTATACGATCCTTAAACTCAGTCTCTTTCTTAGCTAGATGCTTCTGTATATCTCCATACCGCTTTTTAAAGCTACGCTCTTCAGCGCTTAGGCTTGCGTCATCTGCTTCTTGTGCTTTGGGTTTCTCTTGGGTAGCTTCTTGTTCTGGATTACTTGCATCCTGTACTTGGGCTTCCTGAGTTGCCTCGCTATCGGGTTCTGCTTGTTCCTGTCCTTCTCCAGCATGTTCCTTCATAAGCTGTTTAAGCTCTGCCTCTTCTTTCTCAATGCGCTGTGCATTACGGTTGTTCTTGATATATGTAGTTTCTTGAGCTTCTACTTGGGCTTCTACCATAGTTTGTTTCCTTGTTATTAGGGGCCAGCATCAGCGCTGGGTATCCTTTTTATTTATTTACTTTTCTTTTTAGGGCGTTTAACTAGTCCCCCTTTAACGTAACCATATGTAGGGTCTGCGTCAGGTGCTCTATCTTCTTCAGGTTGATAGCCCCCGTCAGAAGTGTCTTCAACTTTTGGTGAGCTACCTGAATTACTAGAAGCTGGATTACTAGAACCTGAATTACTAGAACCTGAATTACTAGAACCTGAATTACTAGAGGTAGAAGATTGATTCCTACGAGCGCCACCTATAGATTCTCTTAATCCAGGTCCAGCTACACCTACTGCACCATCAAAGCCTAATAAGTCTCCTAGCCATGTATCTCCAAATGTACCTTGTCCACTAGGAGTATCTATAACATTTCCATCATCATCAACTACATTCATTAAGTTGCTATACAAACCTGACTCTCCACCAAAGATACTTCCTTGTCTACTACTATCATACTGCTCTGATGTAATATACCCATTCTGTTTTTGTGCCTCAATTATATTATTATAAGCTGCCTTAGATTGTGATCCAAGCAAAGCCATAGCAGGTAATCCACCTATTAAACCAGAACCCACCCTAGTCAGTTTGTTTATTGCATTAGCTTGCTTAGCTGCGTCCTCTAGCTCTTCTTTATTCATACTAAGATAGTCTTCACGTTGTATAACACCTTCTCCTAATCTATTAATTGGAGTGGGATCATCATTGTCACTTTTTACACTATCTACTACTTCTTTTTTAGGCGCATCAGGTGAGTAACCTTCTGGTATCATTGCCTGTTCAACTCCATTAAAAAAAGGTATAACTACAGACTGTCCTGATTTATTAAAATAAGTCTTGTACTCATAACCAGAACCAGACAAACCACCTAGCAAGCCGCTAACCACTTTAGTAGGGTCATTAGGGTCCAGTGAGAAACCGTAGTCAGGTAAATTACTATCTATCATAGTGCCTTCTTGAGCATAAACCATACCGCCTTCATTCATAGCAGCCATAGTATCGTCTTCTGATATGTCTACAGTCATAAGCTCATCGTCACTAAATGGTAAAGCTTCTTCTTGCATAGTGTCACCACCAATGCGACCTTCTGCGTCCATTTGCGACATACCTTGCTTAGCTTCCATACGCATGTCTTCAAATGCCTTAACACCAAAGTACCTCACTACGTCAGCAGGTACAACATACTCTCCTTCACTTAGCTGTGCAGGTACATCATCACGCACTTCTGCAGGAAGTGATCCTGGTGGTACGTCATTGCCTGACACAGGGTCTACTGTTTCAGCAATACCGCCTTCAGCGTAGCCTCTACTAGACTTAAACACTGTTTTCATCTGATCTTCTACTGGGCCACCCTTATTCATCTCAGCGCCCATTTCAGACATTTGATAATCATCTACACCTTGATACATACTATCTCCTACAAGACCTCCATAAGCAAAGTCTTTACCTAGTTTCTCTCTTAATTCTGACTCTGTAGGTAAATCCTCTACACCAGCCTCCAAATTTAACTTCTTAACTTCGTCACGGTCTAATACACGATTAACTTTCATGTCTCCGCTAATGAGCCAATTACCTTGCATATTAGGGTTTGTCTTATATCTATAATAACCACCAAGAGGTAACTCATCTGTGATGTGAGCCGTTTTTACATTTGGTGTACCATCTTTTTTTAAGGTAGCACGATTATTTGCTATTTCCTGCCAATCTACATCTGCTGGCATCTCTATTTCTGCCCAGACCTGATCACCCCCTCTTATCTTATAGTTTTTACCATCTATTTTAATTTCGGGTCCGATATGTGCTGCTGTTGGGTTATCCCCTGCATGAAATCCTGGTCTAGCAGCTACAGCTTTTATCGTTTTAGCTTTTGATCCTTTTGCTAAAAACCCTGCTTTTATAAGCATGTCTCTAGTTTCTTGATCTGGTATTGTAATTGAGTCACCAGTTCCTTTTTTGCCTTTTGTACCACGAGAAGGTACATAAGTATTACCGTTTTCTGCTTTAAACTTATACTCTGGAAACACAGCTTTCATGTAAGAGCCTACAGGAATTTCTGTGTCAGCATCAACAAAAAGAGGATACAACTTCTCGTCTTCCCCCTTAGTAAATAGTTTATAACCTTTAACTGTTTTTTTAAACTCTTTATTAGCTCTTGCAGACACAGCAGGTATATTAGTAGCACCCTTAAAAGATGCATCTGTCTGTTTAACTAAATCAGCACCTTTACGTACCATGCTCTTTGCAGCAGGGCCAAGAGCAGGTATACTACTTAAGACCTCAACTCCTGCAAGCATACCTATCTTCAGGTAGTCAGGCTCTTCTTTTTTAAGCTCCTTTTGTACTTCTACGATAGAGTCTACTGGTGTAGCTAAACTTACGGCTGTATCAGCAGCGGTTACTGACAAAGGTTCTTCTGACCTATCTCCAAACACTTTAGAAAAGTTATCTGAAGAGGGAGCTACTTTTCTTCTCTCTTCTGGAGACATATCAATTAAACGCTTACGGTAATCAACCATTTATAGTATCTCTCAATAACTTAAGTCTTTTTAATGTGTGTATAGAACCTTGTGCTCTATGTAGTTCTACTAGACTACTTGACTGTTCTATTGTATTATGTTGTATACATATAAGATCATCTAAATGTTTTATAAAATCATCCATAGCAGCTTTATCATTGACCCACTTTTTAAGCGACATTACCACTAAACCCTTGCTCTCCTGGCGCTGGTGCAACACCTGTTCCTATAGTTCCACCACCTGCACCCGTCTGATCTTGTACCTGTGCGCCAGCAGGAGCGCCCTCTGGGGCAGGAGCACCCCCTTCAGGTGCTGGTACACCCTCTGGAGCCATAGGCGGCTGTGGAGGCGCTTGGAAGGCTTTAAGTATTTCAGCTTGTATAGCTGCGTCCTGCATTGAGTTAGTTACTTTGTCAGGATCAAGGTCCATACTCTTAGCTATCTCACGAATAATGTAATCCATCTTAGCAAAAGGAGCTAATGTAGGATTCTGTGCAACTTGTAGGAACTGCATTAAGCGCTGTGAGCGTACTTCGTTAGCCATTAAGCTTTCTGTACCAGATGCCTTAACTTCTAAGTCACCCTTGATATTCTCATCAAAGTCAAACTGCATGTTAAATGCAAAGAAAGCCTTACCCATAGGGGCAATAAGATAGTCATCAACATTCTTTACAACAGATCGTATAGAGCCGTTAGCTGCAGACATAAGCATACTAATGCCAGAAGCAGTCCTTCCCACTCCGCTAACACCTGTCTGACCATGTGCAAAACTTGGAAACCCTGTACTTTCATCAGCTAAAACCCTTGCTTTATCAAACAGTTGCATGTTCTCCCCTGCAACATTGGGGAACTTTGTACCAAACAAGGCTTGTCCTGGAGCACCACCTTGTCTACGTAGTACTTTTCCTGGGTACATAGTTAAGTCTTGCCCTGGAACTAAGTTAGTTTCATCTACTTCAATTATAAGATTACCACTTAAGGATGCATTATCTATAGCCATACGCATGAACCCATTCATAAGGGTCTGTGTGTCATCCATATTCTCCGCTATACCTACCCCAAAGAATGAATAAGGGTTATGTTCGTAAGGTACAGCATAGTAAGGTATACGTGATGGCTTAAATGGATTAAGTACACATCGAAGAACTTCTCCGTTACATATCCATATATTACAGTTTACTTCATTTAAATCTTTTAACTCTTTAGGTATTTTAATTCCGTTTTCTTCTAGTATATCTGTACCAACAAAACCCCAGAACTCAAACACTTCATAACGCTCAGAACTGCCTACAGTACTGTCATCGTCTTCCATCTTCTGTTCCCAATGCTTACGAACATAGTCAGAACCAGAAGAAACGGCATTTTCAATAGCGTCTTCCATAAAGTAAGGGCGATTAGCTAGAGAGCGTAGCTGAGTACGAGACATCTTGTGTCGCTCTACAACATACTCTGCATCATCCATGCTTGACGCTTCTGGGTCAGGGTAAAAGTTCCATATAGATACATGATCAGTAGATGGTACAGTTTTAACTGTTGGGTCATACTCACCTTCAGCATTCCAGTTAGGGTACTCCTTATCTGTAGCAAATGGGCCTTTCATAACTCCAGTACCTAGCAATGCCATTTCAAATGCCATACTACGTAGGTGCTTGGATGCACCAGACTCGTTTAACTGATCGTGTACCTTTTTCTCCATCTTTTTAGCTGCTACCATAGCAGGGTGGAATGTAACGCTTGTAGGTGTAGTACCGTCACCCTCAATAAGTTTGTCTGATACTGGACCTAGCTTATTTTGTAAACCACCTAAACGCTTTTCTAAAGAACGCATAGTATCACCGGGTTCTAGCATAGTATCAGGACCAATTAAGTAAGGTTTACTAGAGGTATCACTAAATGCTTGCTTTAAAGCGCCATGTCCTGCCTCTGCGTTAGGGTCTACATTAATGTGTACAGACTCTGCTACACCATCAGGAAGCACAGAAGGATTAATAGATAGTGGAAACTTATTATTTCCAAATAGAACGTCTATAATCTGACCATATGCTGCAAGAGTTTTAGTTTTAGTAACTTTGATAAATACCCTAGACTTTTCACTAGATGTGAATTGCACGTCTGATCCGTAAAGACCACGATAGTTTCTATAAGCACGTAACCACCTCTCTTCATCTCCTAGTCTTGCGTCCTCTGCACGTTTAAAACGCTCATTAACAAATGCTAGAACTCCACTGCTAGACTCAAGTAGGTTATCTTCTTGGTCCTCTGCTGCAACTACGTCATCAGTTTCAAACGAAAGATCATCTATTTCTGCCATAATTTAGTATCCGAATGTTGGGTCTGACGCTTGAAAGCCAGAATTTTGTGTTGCTGGGTTAAAGTCCCATAGTGAACTACGTGGTCTAGTCATTATACCATACCTTAAAGCATCATACAAGTGGTCTTCTGCATTTGTATCAACATCTTCTGGATTTCTTTTGTCCAGTGGTATTGCTGGTAGTTGTGCTATTGTATTAGTGCAGTTAGCCATAAACACTAGTCTAGGCTCCTCAGTAAATTCATCTACCTGTAAGCGTCTGTGCATTTCGTTCTTACCAGCTACCCTTGATCCACGAGAACGATCAGAGGGACGCCACCTACAGCCCTTCATGTTCATTTGTTCTGCTAGGCTTGGCCCTGTGTCACCACGCTTATGCCACAATGAACTATCAAGTACTCCATATCTTATAGTGCCATCTTCTTGTTCTGCTTCTAGTATCATATCAGCTAGGTCTGTAGCTGTTACCTTACTGCAGTATAACTCACGATACACGATAAGTTGCTCATCTGGTGACACAGCAAGCCATACAACACCTGTGTAGCTTCCATATCCGTAGTCACAGGCTCTGAACCGTGTCCATGACTTAGGTATATTATAAGGGTCTACTACATGTATATCCCTGTTAAACTCAGGAAATGCAGCACCATCATTTACATCCCAATTACCCTCAAGTAGTTGTTTTCTTTGATGTTCTGGTAGCGAGAGTAGCATTGCTTCATACTCACCACCTTTAGATAGGTATGGGTTGTCAAACAGGCTGGCAGGTATAAACCTACGCTTAAATAGAGGTTCACCTTCTCTGCTGTGACCTTTAGGGAACGTAATAGTATCCCCTGTTTCTATATTTGTAGCCCAGAATGCTTTATTTCTAGGCGCTGGGTCAATAAACATCTTTTTAACCCACTGATGCCCATTTCCACCAGGGTTTGTTGTGGCTCTCATGTACAAACCTAGCTCATTACTATGTGCAGACCTCAAGCGTGACCTCATATAATCCCATGCGTAGTTTGAGTTCCACTGAGTTAGCTCATCAAAGCCTATCCAGTTGAACGCCTGTCCTTGGTAGCGTGTTACATCCATGTCTTTGTCCAAGTAGGACATCCAAAGTCTGCCACCTCTAGGGCTAATCCACTGTGACTTGCGTTCAGACCACTTTATGCCTGGAATAGCTTTAGGATATAGCTCTTGACTCTTCTGAATAAGCTCTCGTAGCTCTTCTGTAGTGTGTCGTACTAGCAAACCACTAAAATTAGCGTTTCCTAAGCCGTGTAGAGGGTCTGCAAGCATGGCGTAGCTCTTTCCACCTCCTGCTGAGCCTCCATATAGTACCTCTCGTTCACTAGAACTTAGAAAATCTGTCTGTGGGCCAGCATTAGGCTTAAATACTACGTCCTGTGCTACTTCTACGTCATACTGTGGAGGCAAAACTGTCGCTGGTACTGTCTTCTCTTGCTTCTGCTGGCTCTTCACCTGAGAGGGTGTAGGCTCCGATACGGTTTGTTTCAAGCGTTTCGATCTCCGTGAGGATTTTCTTGAGCCGCTTGGCAAGGAACCGTTTAGCTGTAGCTGCTTTTTTACGTTTGAGGTCAATGTCTATTCTTCTTCTTAGTGTGTGCTCAGAAATAGCTCTTCCTGTTTGCTTTTCTAGCCATATGGAAACGTCTGTATAACTATACTGCTTTAAATGGCGCTTTGCAAGCTCTAATGCCTCTAATTGTAAAGGAATAGGCTCTAAAAGTGCATCATTGTCGTAGCAAACCCTGTATCCGTAAGGTACACCCTTATTAGTGTTGCCTAATCGTACTACTGTATGCCACTCTTTTTCTCTTCCTTTGGGTGGCTTAGGTAGTTCCCAGTACCCTATGTCTTCTGAAATCTTTAGACGCACTTATTCGTTAGCCCCTTCTTTAGGTGGTAAGTAAAATACACCGCCACCACTAGAAGATACGTCCAACCTATCTATTTTACCTAAGCCAGCACGATCCAGTAAGTCTTTGGCTGCAGATATTTTATCTCTAATGCCTAACTCAGTAGGGTCATACAAAGCACCAGACATAGACATGGCTGCTTTTGGTGCTACCTGTGCAAAGTAAGTACGTGTAGCATCTGTTATCTCATCTTTTAGGGACTCTACAATAGCACGAGTAGAGCTAGTTCCCCCATACCCTGCTAACTTTTTAGCTTGTACAGCATCCCCTTGAGCTTCCTCAAAGAGAACCTCTAAGAAACGCCTCTGATTATCTGTTAAGTTACGTGACATTTATCTTGTTCCTATCCATACCAAGCCAAACAAACTACCTATAAATATAAAGAATAAAGTAATACCTGCACTCCATTCTATTATTGTTTGTTGTAACTCTAGTCT
>Ga0209336_10000808_pt1 | contig 15752 bp, 22 predicted proteins | sample LinPmetageLP32_FD_184042 | JGI IMG/M metagenome (GOLD analysis project Ga0209336, IMG submission 184042) | Marine viral communities from the Pacific Ocean - LP-32 (SPAdes) (version 2) | ecosystem: Environmental > Aquatic > Marine > Oceanic | place: Pacific Ocean | collected 2009-08-23 | reverse complement strand
ATCACACTCGCTTTGTGCGATACTTTCAACGCAATCGATAAACTTTTTATTTTTAAGTAACTCGATTTTATTTAAAAGCATGGGTCTTAAGATATTTTTAGAGAAATAATAACTGTCGCTAAAATCATCTGTCAAAAGCGGTGCGGGTAGGCGTGGGCTGTTGTGCATAAGAAAACAATCCGCCCGATCATTGTCCTGGTTAAGCACCTGGAACGGGTGGCAATTTTTATTATTGGTATTACCCGTTGTTGTAATTCTAAAGTGTAAACCGATTTGATCGCATTTTTTAAAATGCTCTTTACATACTTTTAGAATTTTATTTATTTTCTTAGTAAAGAATTTTTTAGTAACAACTCTATTACTTACCTTGTCTAAATACATTAAACCGAACCCGTCCGAATTTTGGTTAAATGCTTTTTTGATTATTTCTTTACTTATGTTTTTTGGATTGCCTTGTATTATTAGACACATGACTAGACCTTTCATTTTTTTGTTAGTTAATTAATACTATCTTTATAATGCAACTATCTTGAAATTAAAACTAAAATTAAATTAAAAAGGGCTTGTTTATTTTGAGATGATCGCTATATAGATACTGTTGCATAATTACAACAAGTGTGTTTTTCATGCAACAAGGTTGATTAATTGATCGCTTACCTTTGAACTAGACCTCATTGAGTAAGCGATTAAATCAAAAAACAAACTTAAAAGGGTGGATTTATGCAACAGTTATTATCGTTCAGTATGTTTTTTATTGGGTTAATTATGTTTTTTATATCTATTAATGATTTGAGTTTAGTAACCTTGATGGCGGTTACTTTTATAATTGGCGGTTTACTCGCACTTAGTCGATCAGCTTAACGACTTAAATTTTAAGAAACTTAGCACAGTACGGAACTAAAAACCCCAGTTAAACATTTTAAAAATCAAATACTTTTATTAATTTTAAATAATACTTAACGACTAAATTAAATTAAATAAGCGTCTTCACTCGCTGTTTTTTTTAAGTCGTTAAGATTTATTAACTATCAACAACAATTTTTTTTAGCGGTGTTTTAGCTGTACGAGTTGACCGCTTATCTCGTTAAGATAATTAATAACAATCTTGATACTTAACGATAAAAACAAGCGGTCTTTGAGTTTATTTAACTAGTGTTAATACTGTTGCTACATTGGTTAATACTGTTGCTACAGTTAATTTAAAATATTCTTAACGACTTAATCAAATATAAACACAGCTCATTTTTTTATAGTTTAGAATAATTCTAAAAAATGAAAAATTTTAAATCACTATCATAAGCCACAATTGCAAACTAAGAAAAAGTTACAATTGCAAAACAACTTTAATATTGACTTTGATTTAGTTGTAATATAGAGATAATCTCATACAGAAAGGGGGTAGATTTATGCAAAAACCTATACGCACTAGAGCATTAGCTTTTGCAGTTTTTTATTGGTTCACAATAACTACAAAAAGAGCAAGTATGAGTTGTGGAAACCAAAATGGTTGGATTGACAATTTTAATCAAGCACCGCCATGCATCAATAATTAAAAGGAAAGGAACTATTGTATGATTCTAGTTACAAAAAGATATAAAGGTAGTTTTTTTTCGGTTTATTGGAGTTTAGAAAAATTTAATAAACCTGTTAAAATACCGACTTCTTCGTGGTTTTCTAAAAGTAGTCAAGGCATATATATTTATGTTGGCACTTGGTTATTTACGGTTATAAACGACCGAAGATAAAAAAATGAGTGTATTGGTACCACTCAATAAAAAAAAAACAAAGGTACAAATGAAAAAAAGCACAGACTTAAGAGGGTTATCGCAAGGTCTAGAATTGTTGAAAATCTTTAACCAGATTGACGACAAGGTTGATATAAGTTGTTACGCTATTTTTTTGTTAGTGTGTTTTCAAGAAAACATTAATAATGAAAACATAAAAAGTTACTTTCCAAAGATGGATAAATCTAGAGTTTCTAGATGTGTGCATATCCTTTGTGATGTAGCTAAAACAAGAAAAGACAAAGTAGGGTTGGGTCTTTTAAAACAAGATATAAATCCTGATGACTATAGACAAAGAACTTTAACCTTAACAAGTAAGGGTAAATCTGTTAGAGATAAGGTTCTCAAGTTGTTGGGGTAAGAACTAATATAGGAGGACTTATGCTCGACAGAACAGTAACGGTACAACAAGCTATAACGGAAGTATACGACATGGAATGGTCAAGACAAAAAAACGGAGTACTAAGCGTTAAGAACGCAGAAGTATTTGGTAAGTTTTATGGTCTTGATAATTCTTTAAATGAAGTTGCTACAGAAAATATAAGACAGTTTAAACATTTCTGTAAATCAACTTTGTTGTATAAAAACGGTACAGTGAATAGAAAATTGGCCGCCGTGTCCAAGTTATTTACTTGGGCAAGGGGACTAAAAGGTTTCAGATTTACTTGGGGATTACCCCTTGTTGAATATGAAAAAGAAAGCAATAAGAGAGAATTTGTAGTTAGCGAGGAGTTACAAAATAAACTTCTTTTAACTGCACGTCTTAATTATTTAGAAGATCAAGCTGATCTTTGGGAATGTTTAATCTTAACGGGTTGCAGAGTAAGTGAACTTTTAAATTTACTTTGGTCAGATGTTGAAGATGGTTTTTTACATTGCAGAGATACTAAGACAGGGGACGATAGGTTTGTCCCAATCTTTGACGATGCAAAAAAGATATTTGCAAAGAGAAAAAAACAAGGAATAGATAAACCTTTTCCTTTATCAATCCACTCGGTAGAACACCATTGGAGAAACTTAAGAAAGAAACTAGGTATGGAAAACGAGAAAGATTTTGTAATGCACTCGTTAAGACATACTTGCATAACTCGGTTATTGAAAAAGAAAATTGGAATAGAAGTGGTGCAAAAAATCGTTGGTCATAAAGATATAAGAATGACACAAAGATACAATCACCCCACAAAGGACGATCTTCGGGAAGCAATAAGCGATATTTTTGTAAAACAGTAAAAAGGTATGCGGAACAAAGCTTTGGAGGCAACGCCCAGAATCGAACTGGGATACAAGGATTTGCAATACTTTGTTCCGTTAAATACCCTAACAACTTGGAGAGTACATGACGACTAACACAGATAGAACAACGAGTGAGCTGGAACAAATAGAAGATAAACGTCAAACGGGAATGATAGTTAAGGGTAGAGATCGCTATTATCGTTCAGAAAAAAAGAATCAAGAGAAAGGTAGAAATTCTGTAACACCACCATTTATTTATGTGCAGAAACAATTGTTGATACCTTTAGCTGAGGGTATAGATAAATTTATAAAACACGAATATAAAAACGCAGGTCGGAGACACACGGGTGCAGAGCCGTTAAGAGATCTTGATGATCCTAAGAAAATTGCATTAGTTTCTTTAAAAATTATTATTGATTGTATTGCTTCTAATAAAACACTTGCCCAGACAGGTGTTGCGATTGGTAGTATGATTGAACTTGAATTACAAAACAAAATATTTAAATCAAAAGAACCACACCTTCACACAGTCGTACTCAGGGATTTATTAAAAAGAACAAGTAATGTTAAGCACCGTAAACGAGTTTTTGCTCACACCCTGAATAAATACAAAATTGAAGTAGATAGTTGGGATTTAAAAAAACAAGCACTCGTTGGTTTAAAGTTAGTTGACTTATGTATTAAAACTACGGGACTTTGTAAGTTAAAATTAGTAAGAGAAGGTAGACATAAAACCGTTAACTATTTAGTTTTAAAAGATGAAGTAGAAAAGAAAATTAAAGAAAACAGTTTTCAATGTAGTGTACTAACGCCTTATTATAAAGCTATGGTTATTCCACCAAAACCATACAGTACACCTTTTAATGGCGGATTTCATAACGAGTTTTTAACTAAACAACCTTTAATTAAAACCCATGATTTTACTTATCTACACACATTGGATAATAAAAAACTTAAAGATTTCTATGATGCAGTAAACCATTTACAATCTGTTCCTTTTAAAATTGACAGGGAAATGTTTAATTTATTTAAGGAGATATGGGATAATAATTTAAGATTGGGTAAATTCCCAGAAAGAGAGAGCCTACTTAACGAGAAAGGTAAACCGAAGGGAATCTACAGGGATCCCGCAGTAGATACTGATGTTAAATTACGTATCAAATACAAAAGAGATTTAAACAGAGTTTATAATGATGAGATTGCAAGGAAGTCTAAAGTATTAAATACATTAGTAAGTATTGATTTAGCTGTTGAATACTTAGAGTTTGAAAGAATATACTTTGCAATATTTGCTGACAAGAGAGGTAGACTATATCCTGTTGGAACTACCATCACGTATCAGACTGATCAAAAGATTAAGTCGTTAATAAGCTTTGCAAATGCTGAACCGCTTGGCGACAAAGGTAAGTATTGGTTATTCGTTCACGCTTCGAATACTTGGGGACATGATAAAGTTTCCTTTGATAATCGTTATAAATTTACAGAAGATAAGCTTGACGAGTTTATAAGCTACGCAGAAGCTCCGCTGGATAACAAAGGCTGGAACTATGCTGATAAACCTATGGAATTTTTAAGTGCTTGTTACCATTTAAAAAAGTTTAAGGAACAAGGTTTAGATTATGAATGTAATTTACCTGTGTCTATGGACGCAACCTGTAGCGGATTACAAATACTTTCTATACTAATGCGTGATGAAAAAACTGCAAAGAAAGTAAATGTACTACCATCAGAAACCCCTCAAGATATTTATACTTCGGTATCTGACTTAGTTAATGTTGAGGTTAGTGACCAAGCAGGACAAGGATCGACTGAATCTAACCGTTGGTTACAATTTGGTATTAACAGAAAAATCGTTAAGAGAAACATAATGACGTATGTTTATTCGTTAAAACAGTACGGTGCTAGACAACAAATCTTTGATGAATACAAAAGTATATGTGAGTTTAATCCTAAAAAGAAAGTTTTAGCAGATGACGGCTTTGCTGATTGTCGTTGGTTAGCTAAGATTGTTTGGGATAAAATGGAAGAAGAAGTTGAACTTGAAGCTAAACTTATGAAATGGTTTCAAGAATGTTCTAAACTATTCGCTAAGGCAAACATGAAAATGAAGTGGACTACACCTATGGGATTTCCTGTGGAGATGGACTATAGATACGATATACCATTTAAAGTTAAAACATCTATAGCAGGATCTCTAGTTTACACCACTTATAGACGAGAAATTAATAGAAAAGATTCTAGAAAATTCTCCTCATCGGTGTCTCCTAATATTGTTCACAGCCTTGATGCGTCTGTAGTGCAAGGTGTTGCGTTGTATTGTAAAAATACAGATATACCACTTAATAATTTATTAATGGTACATGATAGTTTTGCAACAACTCCAAACAGAATAGATGATCTAAATAAAATAATTAGAAAAGTTGTAATTGATTTGTTTAGTGAAGATTACTTAGAAATTTTATATAAAGATTGGGAAGCACAACTTCCTGAAAAATATAAAAGTCGTCTAACTCCACCACCAGAGCGTGGTAATTTGGATATTTCTGAAATTGCCAAGAGTAACTATTTCTTTAGCTAAATAGTTGCACTTTCAATACTAATATAATAATAGAAAGGGAAGTTATGAAAAAATTGTTTGTGTACGGATCATTAAAAAAAGGAGGACATTTAGATTACGTCTTAAAGAAAAGTAAATTTTTAGGAGAGTATGTAACTAAATCTAAAGGTTTTTCTATGACAGGGTTTTGGTACCCATTTGTTTTTAGAAAAGAAAATGAATACTCAGTCAAAGGAGAACTATACGAGCCAGATCAAGATGATTTTAGATTGGCTAACAGAATAGAACTAGGTGCGGGATATAAACTTGAAGAAATAGACGAGGGAATATTTGCATACATTTATCCTAAAAAAACTGACGTTAAATCAATGAACGTAGTGATGAATAGAAAAGATAAATTTTATGAATGGAGAAAGTTTGATTAAGTTTTTTATATTTTTATTGTTGGGATCTATTGCTATTAACTTTTATAGTTACACAAGTCATACATCTACAACAACACAGTACGAACAATTTTGTGAGACGTATCTTAAGTATGTAAATAAATATCCAAAATATCTTGACGCATGGAATTGTGTTAACTTATAAATATATAGTTGCACTTTCGATATATTCTCACAAAGGATAACAACAACCTAACCACTCTTGGAGGAAAACACATATGATAAATGAAAAAGCAATACATACTACACCAACTGGCGTAGGAAAATACCCATATATCTTTACACCAGATACTCAATTTGAAAAACCAAATGGAGTGTTCACTGTAAAGTTGGAACTAAGTGACGAAGAAGCAAAACCTATTATAAAACTTTATGAGGAAACTTTGTTGGCTCGGCAAAAAACTGAGAACACAGAAAAAAGATCTCCGCATACACAATACAAAGTTTTAAAAACAGGTGGAGTAGAGTTTAAGTTTAAACTTAAGCCTAAAGTTACAATGAAAGACGGAACTGACTTTGAGCAAAGACCAAAGATTTACAACCCAGATAAAACAATTGCTGAAACGCAACCTGTTTATACGGGAAGTAAAATGAAGATCGCCTTTCAAGCTTTTTCTTGGGCTAACAATCTACAAGGTGTAGGTGTTGGTTTAAGATTAAAGGCTGTCCAATTAATTGAAATTGTATCAACTAAGTCTGAGACTCAATCAGAAATTAAAGAAGACAATTCCGATTATGGCTTTGGCGTAGAGAAAGTTTCCAATGTACCGAGTGGGAAAAAAGAAGTACCCGTTTCACAAGAAACGGACTTCTAAATACCGTAGTGGGCTTGAAGAAACCGTTATTAATAATCTAAAAGATCGTAAAATTTCTTTTAAGTATGAAGAACGGGTTGTTGATTACTTTAAGCCCTCTACAAAACATAAGTACACACCAGATATTGAATTAGATAATGGAGTGCTTATCGAAATTAAAGGTTTCTTTAAAAGAGAAGATAGAAAAAAACATTTACTCGTAAAGGAACAACAACCTAATTTAGATATTAGATTTGTCTTTGGTAACTCAAGGAACCGTATCTACAAAGGTAGCAAAACAAGTTACGGAGATTGGTGTGTTAAGTATGGTTTTAAATACTCTGACAAATTAATCCCGCAAGATTGGATAATAAACAAATAAATTACTAGGGAGGAAATATGAGTTTACACGATGATAGAGGCGATAACGATTTAGAAAAAAGAGTAGAAGTTTTAGAAACAAAATTAAAAAGTATGATTGAAAAAAATCTTGCTTTGTACTCTCATATAAAAAACTTAAATGAAATTCAAGAGGCACATCAAAAAATGAATGGTGTACTTAGACGACAACTAGATGAGGCTAACGTAAAATTTGAAAAATACATAAACGATAGATTAAATAAAGCAAGAGGTGGGGAGTAATGAATGAACAAGATTCTGAATTCGTTAAACACCTACCGTGTGATGCTTGTCCATCGTCTGACGGAATGGCTTTGTATTCTGACCAACACACTCATTGTTTCGTTTGTAATACTACTCGCTATCCTGATGGCAATTCTGCAAGTAATAATAATGTATCTAAAGATGTTTACTTTGGAGATTTACTACAAGGTCAAGCCGTTGCTTTATCAAAGCGTAAGTTATCTTTGGAAACTTGTAAAAAATGGGATTACAAACTTACGGAAGTAGATGGTAAGCCTGTTCAAGTTGCTACTTATTACGATAAAACAAAGAAACCTGTATTTCAAAAACTTAGATTTGCTAACAAAGAATTTAAAACAAGAGGAGATATAAACCAAGCTACATTGTACGGTCAAAACCTATGGGGTACCAAAGGTAAGATTTTGTGCGTATGTGAAGGAGAAGTAGACAGCCTTTCACTTTCTCAATTATTTAACCACAAATATCCTGTGTGTGGAATACCTAATGGTGTTAACGGAGCAGTTAAGTCGTTAAAGAAACAACTCGAATGGATCGAAAATTATGAGCAGGTAATATTTTTTTTCGATCAAGATGATGCAGGCCAAGAGGCCGCTAAAAAATGTGCTGAACTTTTAACTATTGGTAAAGCTAAGATTGCAAACTTTGAACTTAAAGATGTTAACGAAATGTTGGTTAACGGTTATGGATCAGATGTTATTAAAGCTATGTGGGAAGCAAAAACTCATAGACCAGACGGTGTAGTAGCAGGAGAAGAACTTTGGGAAGTTATTAAACAAGAAGATGAAAAGGCTACAGCTTTCTATCCTTATGAGGGTCTTAATAAAAAACTTTTTGGTATTAGAAAAAGAGAAATTGTAACCATATGTGGTGGCTCAGGAATTGGTAAGTCGTTAATGACTAAAGAAATTGCTTACGATTTAATTAAAAAAGGAAAACGTATAGGAATTATATCTCTTGAAGAAAGTTTAAAAAGAACTTGTGAAGGTATTATTGGATTACATCTAAATAAACCTATTCATATTGATAGGTCAAATATTTCAGAAATAGAATTAGAAATTGCTTATAAAGAAACCATAGGTAATGGTAATGTATTTCTTTATGATCATTGGGGATCTGTAGAGCAAGATACAATAATTAATAAAATAAAATATTTCGCAAAAGCATTAGATATAGAATATTTATTTATAGATCACATATCAATTATTGTTAGCGGTTTAGAATCTAATGATGAAAGAAAAACAATTGATTTGTTAATGACTAGACTTAGAGGATTAACAGAGCAATTAAATATTGGTGTGATCTTGGTGAGCCATTTAAAAAGACCCGAAGGAAATAAAGATCATACAGATGGATTAAAAACATCACTTGGACAACTTAGAGGCTCGGGTTCAATTGGCCAACTGACTGATATTTGTATTGGCTGTGAAAGATCAGTTTCAGATATTGAGGATTCTAAAAAAACAACTGTACGAATTTTAAAAAATAGATTTGCAGGAATTACAGGTGTTGCAACAACACTACAATACAACTCGGAAACAGGAAGGTTACAAGAATATGAAACCAATAATTTTTGATATAGAAACAGACGGATTTAATCCTACAAAAGTCCATTGTCTAGTTTTACAAAAAGAAGGAAAAGAAATTTCGTTCATCGGACGAGATATACCGAAAGGTATTGATCTGTTAGCTGACAATCTAATCGTGGGACACAATGTAATAAAGTATGACCTCCCTGTACTTAAAAGATTGTATGACTATACTCACAATCCTGAGTTAGTACACGACACTCTATGCTTAAGTCGTCTTATCTACCCTGACATTGCGAATAGTGTAGACTTTAAGTTGTTAGCTAACAATCACATAGATAAGTCCGTAGTAGGAAGACATAGTTTAAAAGCTTGGGGTCAAAGACTTAAGTTTTATAAAGGAGATTACGCAGAGGTAAACGATTTTGAAAACTTTAATCAAGATATGTTGGATTACTGTGTTCAAGATGTAAAATTGACTTCGTTGCTGTATGATAAATTAATTCAAAAAGGTTTTAGTAAAGAAAGTATAGAATTAGAACACGAAATAGCAAACATACTTAAACTTCAAGAAGATAAAGGATTTGGCTTTGATGAATCAAAAGCACAAGATCTTCATGCAAAACTTCTTGGTAGAACACATGATCTTAAATTAAGTTTAGAAAATAGAATACCAGATTGGCAAGTAGATTTAGGAGAGTTTATTCCTAAAGTTAATAATAAAAAACTTGGATATAAAAAAGGTATTGCTATTAGAAAATCTAAAACAATGAAGTTTAATCCATCTAGTAGACAACAAATATCTAATAGACTTATGGAGTTAAGAAATTGGAAACCTAAAAAGTTTTCTGAAACAGGTTTACCAATCGTTGATGAAGAAGTTTTAGGACACTTAGATTATCCAGAGGCTAGAGAACTTAATGAATATTTATTAATTGAAAAAAGATTAGGAATGTTAAGTGATGGTAAAAACGCTTGGTTAAAAGTAGTAAAGAAAGGACGTATACATAGTAGTTATATTACTAATATTACAACAGGAAGAATGTCCTGTCGTAGTCCTAACTTACAACAAGTTCCAAGTATTAATTCTCCTTATGGAAAAGAATGTAGAGAATTATTTATACCAACTAAAGGTTATGTAATGGTGGGTGCTGATGCTAGTGGAATCGAAGCAAGAAGTTTAGGTCATTATATTTATAATTACACAGGTGGAAAAGAATATGTAGATCTTATTCTTAATGGCGACATACATACTTACAATCAAAAGAATTTAGGATTAGAAAAAAGATCATTAGCGAAGACAATACTTTATGCGGTACTTTACGGAGCTAGTTCTCGTAGAGTTTCTGAAATACTAGATTGTGATATGGGTCAAGCTAAAGTTGTTCTTGATAAATTTAATTTAGTGTTACCTTTTTTACGAGAACTTAAACATGACATCATAGATAAGTTAGAAGGTGTTGGGTATATTAAAGCTATTGATAAAAGAATATTAACTATTAGATCACAACACTCAGCGTTAAATGCTTTAAATCAAAGTTGTGCGGCAATCATAATGAAAAAAGCATTAATTATTCTTTGGGATAAATTAAAAGATGTAGACGCATTTGTTATAGCAAACATACATGATGAATTTCAAATAGAATCAAAACCAGATATTGCAGAAGACGTAGGTAAGTTAGCTGTAGAAAGTATTAAAGAGGCAGGGGAGCATTTTAATCTTAGGGTACCACTAGGAGCAGAATACCGTGTCGGTAAAAACTGGGCTGAAACCCACTAATAAAAAATGGAGAAAGTGGGCATCTAATGCAATGTGCAATCAAAGAGTACGTCTAGGACATGATTGCGGATTAACAATAGATGAATTAATTTTAATAACACCAAGTCATTGTCCATGTTGTCAAACTGTAATGGTACCTCAAGGCAATCAGAAAAACTCTCCGTCAGTAGATAGGTTAGATACAACAAAAGGTTACGAGAAAGATAACATATGGATCATTTGTCATTCATGTAATTCAAAAAAAGGAAACACTAAAACACCAACAGATTTATATAAAATCGCAGATGCTTGGTGGGGAAAACTAAAGGAAATAAAATGCAAGTTATTATAGTTTTACACGATAAAGAAGATAACAAAGATAAAATAGAATTTAGTATATTTGAAAAGTTTAACGATACAGAAAAACCAGAAGATATGCTTAACAGCCCTGCTGTCCAAGTAGGATCTATAATATCAGGATTTTTAAAAACAATAGAAAATCACGGTGCTTTATTAGGTACCTTACCTTTAACTGAGGCTACTGAAAAAGATTTTGACGAAGCTGATTTTAGAAAGAAAATTAAAAACCGTGATGGAAATGTCATTCACGTAAATCTTAACACTATTAAACCAAAAGGAAACGGATAATGAGTACACTATTAATAGATGCTGATGTTATTGCTTATCAAGTTGCGTTCTCAAGTGAAGAACCTATTAGATGGGGTGATGATGATGAGGCTATATGGACTTTACATTCTGATGAAAAAGATTGTATTAGAAAAATTGAAGATGCTTATCAAACTTTAATACACGATACTCAATGTAAAGAATACATATCAGCATTAAGTGATAAAGATAATTTTAGAAAAGAAATATTTCCAGATTACAAATTAAACAGAACTAAACAAAGAAAGCCTATTACTTTAAAGTTTTGTAGAGATTATATTTATAAAAAGTTTAATGGCTATATAAGACCTAGACTTGAAGCTGATGATATACTTGGAATACTAGGGACAGCTAATGTTATTAAAGGTAATAAAATTATTTGTAGTATTGATAAAGATTTAAATCAAATAGCAGGATTACATTACAATCCTAAACTAAAAGAGTTTTATGGTGTTACACAAAAACAAGCTGACTATAATTTTTATTATCAAATATTAGTTGGAGATCCCGTAGATAACTACAAAGGAGCACCAACCTACGGAGATGTTAAAACTAAAAAAACATTCTTAAAGAAAAAGAATTTATGGAAAGTCGTTAAGTCTTGCTTTGTAGAGCAAGGTTTAACAGAAGAAGATGCTTTAACTCAAGCTCGTGTAGCTCGTATTTTAAGAAATACAGATTACGATTTTAAAAAGAAAGAACCTAAACTATGGAGTGGTAATGCCAAATAAAAAAATGTTTGATGAAGCTTTCCCTAAAGATAGACAAGTAGGGGGATCCCATTACAAAGATAATTTTAAAATTCAACCTTATGAATTTATTTCTAAAAATAACCTAAGTTTTTTTCAAGGCTGTGTTGTGAAGTATGTTTGTAGATATTTATTTAAAGGAACAGAAATACAAGATTTAGAAAAAGTAATTCATTACTGTGAGTTAGAGATTGAAAAGATAAAGGAGTTAAGAAAATGACAGGTGTTGTAAAAAAATGGAAAAAGAAAACATGGATAAATGCTGATATACTTCACGAAGATATATTTTATGCTAGAACACCTGACTTAGAAAGAAACTTCCCACCTACTGTAAATTCAACTTTTAAAATTATTGGAGAAAGTTCTAAGAGATCTACATTAGAAGAATTACCTTTAGATCCTTTACCTGAAGAAAAAACACCAAATAATACTAACCCAGATGTTGATAAAACATTTGAAAATGAGGTAACTAAAAATGAAGAAACTACTAAAACAACTACTACAATGGTTGTCGACAAACCCACCGAAATATAAGTTTGTATTGTGCCTTTGGGAAGATGCAAATTCTGATTCATCGTGGAATGAGATTTCTACAATACAACAGATGTTACCTACAATATGTTTAAGTGTTGGATTTCTTGTAGAAAAAAATGAAAGTTCTTTTATATTAGCGTCAGATTTTACAACTGACATTAAAAATGGCAAATTTGTTATTGCTGACGGTGGTAACACTATGGTCATACCTACCAAAAACGTACTTACAATAGTACCTATTCCCCTTAAAATTAAAACTAAATAGTTGCACTCTTGGAAACAACTTATGATTAATCAAGAGTTATTAGATTACTTAGATAAACAATTCCCTAATAAATCGCCTGATTTAAAAGATACTGAAAGACAAGTATGGTTTAAAGCAGGTCAAAGTAGTGTTGTTTCTCATTTAAAACAGCTTTTAGCTGATAAAGACGAAAATATATTAAAAGAAATAATAGTAGGAGATATTAAATAAATGTGTGTACCGAGTAACCCAAAACCACCAGCACCACCACCGCCACCAGCACCACCAGCAGTGCAAGTTAATGCGGCTAATACAGTAAAAAACCAAAATGCTCCAAAAGCACCAAAAACTAAAGCAAGTAATAGTTCAGTAACTTATTCAAAAAAACGAGGAAAAGCGGCTTTAAGAATACCTTTACAAATAGGTTATGGATCTAGTGGATCTGGGGCAAACGTACCTACTCCTTAATAAATTATGGCAAAGTATACTACGGCAAAATCAAGATATAATACATTAGAGGCAATCAGAGATCCTTACCTTGATAGAGCAAGGGATAGTGCTGAATTTACTATACCCTCTATTATGCCTAGAGAATATCATACAGGCCATACTACTTTATATACACCGTATCAAGGAATTGGTGCAAGAGGTGTAAATAATTTATCTTCTAAGCTACTTCTAGCTTTACTTCCCCCAAACCAACCTTTCTTTAGACTAACACTGGACGAGTTTACTTTGTCTGAGTTGTCTGGTCGAGATGATATGAAAGGCGAATTTGAAAAAGCAATGGGTTCAATTGAACGAGTTGTTATGAATGAAATGGAAGTTAATAACTTTAGAACTGCTTTATTTGAAGCTCTAAAACATCTTATGATTTGTGGTAATGTTTTACTTTATATTACACCTGAATTAAAAATGAAGGTTTATCATTTAGATAGATATGTCGTTAAGAGAGATGGTGTAGGTAACATTTTAGAGATTATTACAAAAGATATGGTTTCACCCAGCTCTTTAACAGAAGAACAAAAAGAATTAATAGACGGAGATAAAGATAAAGACGGTTACGATAATACTTGTGAAATATATACTTGTGTTAAAAAATCTTACAATGGTAAAAAATGGGAAGTTCATCAAGAAATAAATGAAAAAACAATACCATCTTCTATTGGTAATTATCCTTTAGATAAAAATGCTTTTATACCACTAAGATATACTTCTATTGATAATGCTGATTACGGCAGAGGATTTATAGAAGAATATATCGGGGATCTTCGTAGTTTAGAGGCATTATATAGAGCAATTGTTGAGGGATCAGCGGCAGCAAGTAAAGTATTATTTTTAGTAAAACCCAACGGTAGTACACGCCTTAAAACTTTATCTGAAAGTCCAAACGGTGCAATCCGTGAAGGTAATGCAGAAGATGTTACTACACTTCAAGTAAACAAAGGTGCTGACTTTGCAATCTCTTTTCAAACAATTAAAATTATTGAAGAAAGATTACAATTTTCATTTATGTTAAACGCCTCTGTTCAAAGAAATAATGACAGAGTTACAGCTACAGAAATTAATTTTGTGTCTAAAGAATTAGATGATAGTTTAGGTGGTTTGTATTCTTTGTTATCTCAAGAATTACAATTACCTTTAATTAATAGGTTAGTTCATCAAATGGAAAAGAAAAAAGCTTTACCTGCTTTACCTAAAGATAGCGTACGTCCTAAAATAGTTACAGGACTTGAAGCTTTAGGTAGATCAAGTGATTTACAAAGACTAAATACATTTGTTAATCAACTACAGCCATTTGCAGAACAGTTAATGACTTATTTAAATTTAGAAGAATATGTAAAAAGAGTTGGAACATCTTTAGGAGTAGAGATGAATGGATTAATTAAATCACAAGAACAAATTGCACAAGAACAACAAGCTATGCAAGAACAAATGATGATGCAACAAAATACACCTGCTGTTGTAAAAGAAGGAGCAGGTATGGTCAGGGATAGTCTTAAAAATCAGGGAGAACAATAATAAGGAGAAACAATGGTTGAAAAAGTAGACGTACCTGCGGAAGAAGTACAAGAAACACAAGAACATAGAGATGCTATGGAAGCAAAAGTTGATGCAAACAATACAGTTGAAACTGAGCAAGCACCAGAGGCAGTTGAGGAAAAACCTATACTTGGTAAATTTAAAACACAAGAAGATTTAGTTAAATCTTATCAAGAATTAGAAAAGAAATTAGGAGAAAGTAATTCTAAACAAGAAGAAACTCCTAACGAAGAATTAAAAACTGACACACCTGTTAATTTTGATTTTAATTCTGCTCAAAAAGAATTTGATGAAAATGGAGAGTTAAGTGAAACTACTATTCAATCACTTGAAAAAGCAGGATTACCAAAATCTTATATTGATAACTACCTTGCGGGTTTAGATGCTGTTGCACAACAATTTGAAAACAAAGCTTATGAAAGCACAGGTGGTGAAGAAAATTATAAAAGAATGACTGATTGGGTTAGTAATAATCTTTCTGAATCAGAAGTTCAACAATTTAACGATAGTATAAGTAAAGATAACGAAAGTGCATTATTTACGATTAAAGGTATGTATGCTCGTTTCTCATCTGAAAGTAAAGAACCTATGTTAACTACAGGAGAAACATCTGTACCAAACTCTGGATCTGCATATGAAAGTATAGGCCAGATGAAAGCAGATATGGCTAGTCCTCAGTATGCTACCGATAGTGCATTTAGAAAAATGGTAGCAGATAAGTTATCTAGATCAAAAGTTATTTAATAAAATTCTATGG
>Ga0209336_10000806_pt1 | contig 15757 bp, 17 predicted proteins | sample LinPmetageLP32_FD_184042 | JGI IMG/M metagenome (GOLD analysis project Ga0209336, IMG submission 184042) | Marine viral communities from the Pacific Ocean - LP-32 (SPAdes) (version 2) | ecosystem: Environmental > Aquatic > Marine > Oceanic | place: Pacific Ocean | collected 2009-08-23 | reverse complement strand
CCCACTACGCACCGATCCAATAATAAGCAGGAGTGATGGCATCTGTGGGAGATTAGGATGTATATCTGTGAAACGCGAATCTTCTTCTATGTCACGGACTTTGAGCACTCTCGGAGGCGCACGACTTTCCATCTTATATATACTAGTCAATATATATTTTTTATGTGAATAAACGCGGATCAATCTTCAAGAGATTCGTATCATCTGGATGTCCCCACGCTTTCTCTCCCCACGAGCACTTGTAATCATATAACTTCTTGTGATACTTCTTCTTATAGTCTCGGTTGTTTTCAGTCCATATCTTACCGAGTGCTAAGTGGTGGTCTCTGTTGTTGAGATATTTTTGTTTATGGTATTCCTTTACATACTCCTTGTTTTCTTCCTTCCATTCCTTTCTATTATTCAGTCGCCACGCACGATGCTTATTGATACACTCCAATTTATCCATCCAGTATTGCTCTCTTTTTCGCAATTCATCTTTATCCTTACACGGATATGTCTCTAAGATATTTTCGGTGTAATCACCACGCTCTATGATTTGTTTTGATGAATATCTCATCTCCCGACGATGTTGTGTCATACGATCCTTCAAGGGTCTCTTGGTTGATCCCACATATCTTTCTCCAGTTTGATTACATATGATTTCATATACAACTGAGTTTCTATAACACGCCATCCTTCACCTTTAATAAAAGTCAAGGGTTTAAGTATAAACGCATCAATAACATCCAGCAAATCTACCCGCCTTCATCTGCCATTGTGCTTCACGATGGACGACTTGTTTGATTTGTTGTCTCTGCTCTTCTATCGCCTTCGCTTCTTTCTTTTTTTGTTTCCTTTCCTTTCTTATGCTATCATACCTTTCAATCGCTTCATATTGACTACGCGCTAAATCTTCTGTCGTCCACATCTTTGCTTTCGGCGGTGATTGGGGGCGCTCAACTTTTTTCTTAGGGATGGGTATAGGTGATGTCTCTTTCTGTCCCTTCCTTGCCAGCATATTACGACGACGCGTTTCACGACCTTTTTCTAACGCTAATCGTCTCCTTTCTTTCGCTTCTTCTGATAACTGTTTCCGCGGTTTCCCCGATTTTGTTAGTTTTACTCCTTCTGGTATGGGTGCTGGTGGAGAAAGGGATCGCATGGGTTTCTTCTTGGGTGGCGGTGCTTCTTCCTTGAATTTGACATACGCTTGTTTTATCTGTTTTGTTTCTTCATCGTCAGACGACACTTGATAATCGCTTTCGTCTTCTTTGACACGACGCGTTTGTGGAGCAGGTTTCCGTTGAGTAAGTTTCTTTTTCTCTTTCACGAGTTTCTTTTGTATCTTATCAAAGATATCATCAGGTATCAACTCTTCCTTTGTAATATCAGGTAATTGTTCCGCAAGCATATTATCTGTTTGAAGTGTCGGAGTATCCGTAGGGGTATCATCATCGTCAACAGGCAACGACGAGTCTATATCCGTCTGATATTGTCGTGGTTCAGGTGATTTCTCAATACTATATTGAAGAGCGCTCGGCAATTTAGACATATCCATTATATACTCGCAAATATATTTATGATGATGTCGTAAAAATTGTTAAAATATGAATATTATATTCATAAATGACTTAATTTCCCGTGTATAATGGATAGGTTATCTATTATGGTCTAGGGCGGATATGGAGCACCACAACAGTTTGACTAGTCAAGGCGGTCGCGAAGCGTTCATTCACATAACATAAGGATATATCAAGGGCAGAAACCTTAAATTCACTAGGGTTATTTAGGTCTAAATAGGTAAGGTTATTAGGTTCATAATGTAATCGTCGGGTCTTACCTTGACCTTCAAACATAGGTAGATGACCGATGATTTGAGATGGCACACGAGCGAAGGCATTCATAGACTTTTGACTGAGACCGCCGACCCTTACAAACATCGCTTTAGATCCGAAACCCGTAGGGATTGTATCACTTGAAAATAACACAGCGAAGGTGGTGGCGTCTGCGACGGTGAAGTCTGTCACAGGTGAATCCGCAAATCCCAAGAGATCCATAACATTTCCATTCGGGTAGGTCTCGTCGTATAGTTCAGTCTCTTGTGTAAAGATAAGATTTTGAAACAAGGAGTCGCCCGATGTTCCCTTACCGAGACGGCGGTTGTCCCCCGATGTTGGTGTTCGCATGTATGTCAATTTATCACTATTGAATGCCGTCCGAATATCATTCCAAGGGCGTGTCTCTATCTGCTGTCCTTGATCCGCATCAAGATGATTATCCACATAATTCCACCATCCAGCGAAGTCGCGATCGTTCGGTGTCGCGTCGGCGGTAGGATACGATCCTTCAACCCAGTTGACAACACGATATCCGCGTCCATTAAGTCCCACTTGTTTGTTAGGGGTAAAGTCAGTAATTTTCATATTGACGGCGACTTGACCCACTGTGGTTGTGATGGCGAGCAGGGGACACAGAGACCATTTAGTTTGGTCTATGGGTGTGAGATTTTGTTCCTTCGTATAACTCGCGTCGTATTGATATAATAACTTCGCTGCGTCACGATCGTCAATCAATTCAATCTTGACTTGTTGTCCGTTTGTCGTGAATCGTATCTTTTCAATAGTCAAGGCGTTTGTTCCGATATTGTAGATTGCCGAGAAATCAGGGGTGTTCGCGTTCTCCCAGTAATTTACATCGTGATAAAAAGTTGCTTCTGTATCAGTACCAGGGTCAAAGGTAGGGTCAGTATTCGCGCGTGTATCTTGTAAGTATAACTCATTTCCAAATCTCACGAGCGCCACATCGTAAAACACTTTATCATCAATAATATCATTACCACGAGCAGGGTCAAAATATTCAGGAGCGATGATGTTCCGTGATTCGTAATCCACTTCACCCGCGTTGACACGACTGAGACCCACGATGAAATCATTACCCTTCGCTAACACATCGGTGATATCAACAACCATTTGTCCGTCCATCAAAGAGATAGGATATTCAGTCGCTATCATACTACACACATCTCCGCGATTTGCGACGTCGTGTCCTTCAACAAGAAAGGTGCCTTCTGACCCCGCGACGTTGTAAGACCATCCAAGATTCGCGATAGATCCGCCCGCGTGATTAAATCTGTCTAGACCTTCATTATCTAAAAAGTTCGCGTCCCATGTCTGTCCCGATCCAGGTATATGGGTGGCAGTTCCTTCATCTTGATCGTAGGTGATATTAAACCCTTCCCAGTTGTTTGTTGTGCCGTTTCTCTTCGCAGAGATACTGACTTTGTTCGCAAGGGTAGGATGCCATATACTTTCATTCGCGGTTTGTTGAATTCGTGTTGCCATCTGCTCGGGTGTTTCTGCTTCATTACTACCGATATCCCATTCCAGCGTGAATGCCGATGACTTATCCATATTCGTTTCCGTGTTTTCATTTAAGACTTCTCCAAAATACTGATACGCGTGTTTTTGATCCCCCGAGACAATACGACCATCAAGTTCAACCTTCGCACTATGGAGAGCAATCTGGGCGTCCTTCGGGATCGTCAAAGTAGATGACAAATCATTACGCCACGAATATGCTTCACCGATATCAGTCGGGTCAATCGCCCGAGCATCAATATTCGCGTCCGCTTTATTACTACAGATAACGAGACTCATATATTATATGGTTTCTTATATAATATTTTTATCTAACAAAAAACATAATAAACTTCATATGGCGAAGGAGAGAAAACCGAAGACAAAGGTTATCAAAGGTAATGATCCACGCATGCCGAGTTATTCAAGGTTCAAGGATGTATATATTCCAACACAGAAAGACAAGATAATACGCCCCGAATCTATCTTTGATGGTTTTAAAAAGAAGGATACTAAAAAACTCCGTAATGGCAAAAAGTATTAAGATTACCACGACTTCTCACCGAATTGATTACAGAAAGCACAACGCAAGGGGATGTCTGATCCCTTCATATTGTCATACACCCACTGCTTTAAAAACTGATTTTGACGCGTCATAGACTGGTGCTCTTCTTTCATTCGTTTATTGTTATTTCTCGCAAAGACTATTTCATCTTGACCCGCTTCAATAGTCATCTGTAGTATTTCACATTTCTTTCTCATCTTTTCAGCGTAGGCATCAGTATCACGCAGGTCAGTCTCCAAGACTTTAATCTCAGGTATGCTGTTATACAAATCTATATGATCCATCACGACTGCTTTCAACTTATCTTGTACGCCTTCACGCTCTCTCTTCCGTGTCAAATAGATATGTAGATTACGCTTCTCTGCTTCTGAGACATATCCACACTCAAGCATAAAATCAATCACCGCTTCATTTTGTTCTTTAATCGTTTTCATATCCTTAATCTTACCCTTAACCATATTACTTATCATAGACTAGACTATTATCTTTAAGTCTTATATATTCATATGTATATATAATATACGATGTATATTTCTAGAAATATTTCTAGAAAGGTATAGAGAAAATATATTTTGTAATATACTTTCAAAAAAAAAAAGTAGTGAATTGGTATGTAGTGTTATTTATCAGTTATGGATATATAATAATCTATACACTTTGTATATTGTTTCTTGAATAACCCTTGTTTATAATATGACTGGGTATTTAGTTGTCGTATCATCTTAAGATGATAATCCTTCTGTCTTCTTTCAAGTTCATCTAGTTTGATTTGTAATTGTATGTGTCCTATGATGTCATCGGGTAAAGACAGAAGTTTAGAAAAATGTAATGCTTTGAAAATCATACGATTGTGATTTTCTTCAAGACCTTGGTTTAGTGATGATTGATACCATTCGTGTGCCATAAGATAAAGACCCCTTAGAAATATATTTCAGGATTTAAACTTTTAAGGTGAAATGATTGGTTGTGTTGATTGTGTTGATTGTGTTGATTGTACCGAATCGGTGGAGTCTCTGGGTGCTGGTGCTGGTGCTGGTCGTGTCATATCTGGTGTTGTATCTTTCTTCTTCTTCTTGTCCTTCTCTGGGTCTTCTGGATCGGGTGGTGGTTTTCTCTCACACATACATATATTACAATTGTCTGTCAGTCCTAAACGACACTTGATATAACATCTACTTGATAAAATAATCGTCAAAAGACCACCGACACTTGCGAGTATGATTGCCCCACTACCAGCAAGATCGCTTAATGAATAATCATCCATATTACCGAAACTCATTCCTTTGTAGTAATATACATAGTGTATATATTTTGATTTTTTTTATATTTTAGATTTAAATATACTCATCGGTATAATATATGACGAGTTACTGGAAGACTGACGATATTGTGCGCATCGGTGAAACTGAAGTCTCAGTCCCTTCTGAAAATGGATTATCTTATTCGGCGGGTCAAAAGGTCTCTCTATTTATCCCGCCGAGTGTTAAGTTTTTGTCGGGTAAGGATAGTTATGTTGAATTTGATGTCAAGATAAAGTTGCCAGCGGGTAAGAAACCGACCCGTCTTCAACTTGATGAAATGGGAGCATCCTGCTTGTTTGAAAATGTGCGCGTCTATGATGGCACTCGCGGTAATCTACTTGAAGAAGTTCAAGATTACAACACCGCTGTGGCGGTTGATTATTCATACAACGCCGATGATAGTCTCCGTAATGTTCGCGCTCTTCAAGAGTGTGCGACCACATATCAACCACGATGTGCTGGTACAGAAGGCACGACCCAGTCTCGTAAGGCAGACCTTCACACCAACCCGTATTTTAAACCCAACCCAGCGGGTAATGTTGTCTTTTCGGACGCGGACTTCTTGACCGCAAAGTGTTGTGTCCCCCTTCATCTCGGATGCTTTCAGGATAAAATATTCCCGTGTATGATGACATCGGGTCTGTATCTTGAATTTGACCTTGCCCCTGCCGAGCGTGTGATTAAGCAGTTGGATAGTGTCTCTGCTTACACCCGACTGAAACTCAGTCCTGTGTTTCAAGGCATCACCGCTGCTGGCGCCGACTGGGCGACTGACGGCACGAATCGTGGTAATATCTTCTTGAAAACAGATAACAATATCAACAGCGTCGCAGACTGCCCCCTTGTCGTGGGTGAAACGGTTGATTTCTGTAATATCGCAACGGGGGCGCTTTATGGATTCGGGTCGGCGACCAGTATGAGCGGAGAGATGACGATCGCCAGCATCAGCGTTGATGGTGGATTTGTAAAAGTTGTCGTGAATAATGTGAATAACCCTGCGGGTGGCGCAGCGATTACATCGGGTAATTTCGTTCTTGTCTCTACATCGGTGTCGCGTGAAGCATCTACTTATGGAGCAACTTACACGGTTTCTAACTTTAATATGATATGTCATCAGATTGACCTTGATCCGTCTTATGAAGCGGGTATGATCGCGAAGGCGCGTGAAGGCAAGGCGATTGAATTTGATATTTACTCAAAGACATGCTATAAACATTCCATTCTCGCTGCCGACAAGCAAGTCGCGTTTCAAGTGTTCGCTCAAAATTCTCGTGCCCAGTCTATGATTATTGTACCTACTGATGCGACCATTTACAACTCTAAGTCTCTGATCGCGGGTGAAGGCACTTATGCGATTATCAAGGGCAACGCAAATCAAGATTTAGCACGAGCATCTCACCGCTCGGGATATACGGGTATCAACGATGGTCTCACATCTTCCCAGTATGTGATTGATGGACGCCTTGTGCCATCGCGCCCTGTCTTGACAAACAAGATCGCGACTAAAAATAGTATTGATGCCTTCCACTGCTCGGAGTTAGAGAAAAGTCTCAGTAATGCTGGTATTGACCCGTTGTCTTTTGTAGAGTTTCAAGATAATTTCTGTATGGGTCGTGCCTTCGGTCTTCAAAACGGAGCGACTGACCTACGGGGTAAGGACTTAGGAGTTCAGTTGAAATACGAGAGTGCTGTATCTGTCCCAGCGAAACCTAAACTTTTTAAGACCTTTATTTACCACGTCAGACGACTTACAATTCGTAATGGAGCAGTCTCCGTAGAGCAATAAATAGAAATATACATCGTATATTATATATTCATACTAATTTTTTGTTTATTTTCAAATTTATATACTATCTAACCTTGTATATAATTATGAGTAGTGCGACATCCCGATACCTTGAGATACGACCCAACAACATTCCGAGTGATGGACGCATATCGTTCAAAAATGGATTTCCTATGTTATCATTCACGATCGCTGCGCAGAATGGATTACTTGACCCATCAACCATCCGTATTGTCGGAGACATGCGTATCTTTAAGGATAACCTTGCCAACCCGACGCCTGTTGTCGCGGGTGATAACCCGAAAATAACTATGGATAATCGTCTGGGTGTATTCGCCCTGTGGGAGCAACTGACGATCCGTCATTCAAAATCAAAGATGGTCTGCGAGCAGATTCGTCATTATAATCGTTATATGTCTAGTTATCTCGGCGTGACATCATCTAAACAAGACCTTACGGGTCATCTCGGTGAAACTGCCTTGTGTATGCCTAACCCTAAAGCGTTTGTTGATACGGTTGTTGTCAATACTGCTGGGGGGACTCAAAAGAAAGAGTTTAGTTGTCATCTGCCGAGTGGTTTCCTGAGCGGTGGTAATCACATCAACCTTATGGAGACTGCGTTCGGTGGTCTTGAAATTGAAATTATGCTCGCCCCTGATAGTAATGTGTTGTTTTCGGAGACTGAAGTCTTGACTGGTCTTGAAGAAGCACATTATCAACTCCGTGATTTGAAACTGACTTGTGAAGTCGGTGATATCAAACCTGAAGATATGGCGATGATGTCATCGCAGACCACTGGGTCTCTTGAGTATAATACCATCACGGGTCTCTATACTTCTGTCAATACTAACAACGCTCAGATCCAGTATGATGTCGCCTTACGCCAACTCCAATCTGCTTTCTTGACATTCTGCCCGTCTAATCATATCAACACTCTCGCTCAAAACGGTCTCGCAACAACATACCCAGCATCAACTGGTAATGTACTCGGTCATTTCACTCGCGTTCAGTTTTTACGCGGGGGTCAAAAATATCCAGCAGACTTTGATTATGTAACCAATATCTCCTTTGATGGTAATGTCAGCACCGTTGACTCCCAACTCGCACGTCTTCAACTTGAAAGCATAATCCCTGAATATCAACTTGATCGCACATCCGCTTCACCTGTCAATCTTAATCGTAATTACGATCTCTCGGGCGTGGGCACGGGAGCGACATCATACAAAGTTCAACCCGATGGTGGCGCCTTGTTCGCCATCGGCGTAAGATACTCACAATTCAACAGCGGTCAAGACTTTAGTCGCGAGCAGTTCGGTGTCAGTTTAGAGTCCAACCTTGCGGGCGATTCACCCCAGTCAGTCTTCCTTTTCTTGAAGGCACGGGCAACCCTGATGTATAGTCCCACTGGCGTCCAAGTCATCCAGTAATTTATTACCTACGATTATTTTATTATTTTTTTACTCTATAAATATACTATATGTATATTTATAACTATGGACGGCGATTCTCAAACCCAGACTGATGTGAATCCAAGTGCGTCAGCACAAGTGACTGTTTCTGGTGGTATTCCAGATTTTATCCGACTAGACCAGATCCCCGTGAATTATATTCAGCAGGTTGAAACTGACCTGCTTGAACCTGTAGTCAATAACGATCCCACGCTCGGTGATGGTTTCTGTAGATTTCAATTACAGCGTAAAGGTTTTCTTCACTCGCATTCTAAACTCTTTTTAAGTCTTGTCCCTGCTGGGACAAACGCAGAAGCGATGCCCCCTGTGAATGTGGGTATTGGATCTGTTATTAAAAAGGCGGTGTTGAAGGTCGGTAATCAGGTCATCAACGAGATCGGTGACTGGCAACATCTTCACGCGGTCAAGTCATCGTTGATTGCGAATGAATTAAACAAGGAGCGCGAGCAGTATCTCACGGGTCGCTCGTTGTGTCATAAGTTTAAATATGACAAGACGGGAGACCTTGCGGGTCGGCAAGCAGATGGTATTATCCTTGATAATGGTGTTGAAGAAGGCGGTCGTCTCACCGCCAACAACACCAGTCCTGTGGATGCCTTAGTGATGGACGGCACTTCGGCAGTGACAATCGCCGAGTCTCCATCTTACGCGGTTGACCTTTCGGATCTCTTCCCTTTCTTGAAGGTACATCAACTCCCCTTGTATATGATAGAGCAACCTGTAACTATTGAATTGACATGGGCGCCACAGATTTCTTCGCGGGCGATTGTATCATCGGACGGCAACGGCGGTCTCGCCTACGCACTTGATCCGAATGAAACTAAATTTATGGCGGATTATATCTTCTATGGATCGGGTGATGAAATGGAGCAGTATCGTCAAGCGAACCAAGATATGACATTCTCATTTGTAGATTATCGCCTGAACGCAGCGACTATCCCCGATATGAGCGGAGCGGGTGGCACGACGATTATTAGAAATCTCGGTATGGCAAACCGAATGGTAACCCGTGTGGTAACTGTTTTCTCACAGCAGTCAACGGCATCGGGTCAGTTAGCGGGTGCTTTCAGTAGTAAAGCACCTGTAAGGGCGGGTGATGGATCGGTCGGTGTATTCAAATATAATGTCAGATATAATGATAGATTTGAATTCGCCAGCGATGTTGAAAACACGGCGCGTCTCTTTTCTCTTCTCACGGACGCAGAAAGTGTCCCTTTTGTGACGCGTGAAGAGTTTAGTAACGCGGGCGCTCTATTTGTTGCTGGATCTACTATGATCGGTCGCTCTCAACCCCTTCTCGGCGGTGAATTCTTCTATAACAGCACACGACTGACGGGTGGACGCGTGGGTCATCGGGGTATTGAATTACACATCACGGGTCAGATGCCTGCGACGGCAATCACCCTACGATCGTATTGTGAATATCTTCGTGTTGCTCGCCTACGCAATGGTAAATTTGAATTATTCAACGCGTAAATATAATATACATAATGTATATAATGTCGGGTATAACTTTTAACAAGAGAGAAGTTCAAAGATATAAAGCAGATAGTAAATATGGTAAAATCGGTGAATTGAAAACGCCTGAGATACGACGAATGATACGAGCACATAACAAGTTGATGGCGATCCACATACCACCGAAATCGTCTCGTGCCTACATAATGAAACTCATAAAAGATAATGGATACACTCTAGACCACAAGAAGGCACAATTGACACCTAGTAAGACACTCAAGAAACCAAAGACAAGAAAGACAATTACTTTAGAAAGTGCGAATAAAATGTTTCCACGAAAATAATATACACTATGTATATTATGGCATACGGAGATACATCATCATCAACAAGTAAAAAGAAACCAGTTCAAAAAAAACTGACGCCAGCACAAAACAAAAAATTACAAGAGCATAAACAACATCACTCACCTAAACATATGGCGATGATGAGACGCTTGATGCGTCAAGGATCGTCATTTTCACAAGCGCACAAGATGGCACAGAAATCAGTCGGTAAATAATCACGGGTTATTTCATTTACGCCTTCTGCTTAATATAGATAGCATTCTCCGTGCCTACACTATGACCTAATATTTTCGCATGCTTTTCTTGTTCTAATTTAGCGTCAAGAAATTTATCACTCGTAACAATCTTTCGTATCATCGTGGTTGAAATACTCTTACCCATATATTGCTGACTATATTTGATGAGTAGTTGAGAAAGATAATTTGAAGTGATGGGGAAGAGTACATCACCGATCTTGAATTTGTTTTTACGGATATAACCTGAGATGATGCCGTTGAGTGTTTCACTCTCAATCGGGATTTGATTTTCACCATAATTTTTACTCGTCTTATATACATTATCAATAATGATATATGATCCGTCATTTGACACTAACCAGTTTCTCACCTGTTTATCTTCAGTCGTGAGTTTATTATATCCCCGCTTACTGGTGAGTGTCATACCTGCCAAGTCATTACGAAGGGGATATCTTACAAGTATTTCAAACAATACATAAACCATCCGTATATTCACATCACCCTTGCGTTCTTCATAGAGTATGTTGCGTTTCATAGATGCGATGAATTCTTGTAGTTCATCAATAGTAACAAAGTTCGGTTCTTGTTTCTGTGAGATAATACCAGTCTTTTGTTCTTGAGTATATCTTGTGTTGAGTTCATCACGCCACGCTTCATATTGAGTGATCGTCTCTTTCAAATCACCTTCAATATCTATCGCAAGGAGAAAGGTAGAAACGGCGTTATAAGTATTTCTTTGACTTGTAAAATGAAGATGATTGACAAGTGATTTCACCATCTCGGGATATCTTAGAAATTCAAGAGTGGTTTCATTACTCGCTTTCATCAACTTGCGTATCTGTGCCCAGTATGAATTTAAGGTGCTCCCCTTGAGATGTGGTCTAAATTCACTTATCGCTTCACGCACAAACGCTCCCATCATATCCATTTCTTTTTTTGTCATACCCATTTTAGTCTATAGATATGATTAGATAATAATGTTTAAATCAAATTTATACACTATCAAATTTAATACAACTTGAAATCTTGAAACGGAACACACGCTTCATTAAATACATTCACTAACTCTTGTGGTTGCCATCCGTGTCCGCGTCTGCGATCCATTTCACGACGACTGAAATAAAAACAAGGGATATCATCATCATCAAACTGATCGGCAAACTCCCATATGTAAGGCACATTATTACAAGTCCATATGATAAAGCATCTGGCAAATGGATTCTCTTTCTTGATTTCTAGATATCTATCATACTTGACTTTATCAAAAAATAGACTATCAAATCTACCGAAATCTATGTTGCGTTCTTTGTGTTCTACATAAAAATGTTTCTTAGTATTGACCCAGTCAAAATTATAATACTGAGTTGTTTTTGTAAGCGATCCGAATACCTTTTCAAAATCTTGTACCCTTTCTGTTTCTTTTTGAAGTCCGTGTTTTAAATCTTTGTTGAGTGTGTTTTTCGGTTGTGCGGACATTATCTTGTATAACCTTAGAAATATCTTTTTTCTGCGTTTTAACCGCATCCGTATCATACAAGTTGAATTTATCCTTGATGATGAGTATTTCTAGATCGTCGGGTGTCGTCTTGAATTTATCAACAAGCATGAAGGTGGTTGCCAATGCGGAGATATCATCGGGAGATTTATCACGCCCCACTACGAGTTTTCTAAATGCTTTTGTAAAGACTTCTTTTTGATATTTCAAGGATAAACCTTTTTGACATCCGTGTCTAAACAAGGGTTCGGAGATATATCTGTAGAGTTCTCGTTCATCTTTACACGGCGTCCATATTTGACACACCATCTTGTCATTCACATAAAATACAGCGGTATAATTCGCCATCCTTCACCTTCACTTACTATGTCTATCAAATTTTAAATCAATCAAATTTCAAGATAAACTCACCATGCTTGATCGTAACATTATGTAAGATAACACTCTTGCTTATTTTTTTCTCATCAATCTCACGCTGGACTTGTGGGGATATAATCGGTTCAAAATCTTGTTCGTAAAATTTACTATCAGTCTTCATCAACCTACACGCACGGCGGACACTCGGTATATCACCATAACTCTTGATATATAACATATCATCAAGAAGGGTTTGTGTGTCTTTATAATCCGAGACTTTCAAATCAAATCCGTGAGTGGCATAAAAGATGATACGCTTTGCGATTCTCATTACTTCACCTTTTTCTTTGATGGTTAGTGTTTTCTTTGGATTCATCTTCTTGAGATAAAAAGATACATCTTGTATATTCTTGAGTTTGTAATGATTATCATCTCGTAGTTGTAATGTGGGTTGGTCTTGAATAACCTTGAGTAATTTTGCTTGTAATGACTTCTTGTTATCGCTGTGATTAAACACGACGGGGATATCACAAAAATTTATAATATCAATCAAATCAGTTTTACTATGAGATTTATGACAGGGTGCTATCATCTGTATAAATATACATAGAGTATATTTTCATTATTTAAACGCCTACCATAAAGTCCAAGACCCTACATTACTTTGTGCCACCGCATGCGCTTTATCACCATTCGGTGCGGTGGGTTTCAATAAACTCTTGATATAGGCAAGGTCGCGCTTGATGTCATTTGTTTGAGTGGCGATGGTTCGTAGTTGTGATAGATCGTGTCGCATCTCTTGTAGTGTGTATTTGATGGCACTTACATCATCATACAAATCCAGAAGCATATCTCGGTTCGTTTGTTTTATGACACTCATCCGTGTATTACCTATAGTAAAGAGAAATATAAAATTATAGAAATCAAATTTTTCATTAGTTAGTTCTGCCGAGAGCGGTTGATACAGCACCCGCCAGACTTGATTTACTCTGTTCTACCTGTGCCTGTGCCATCTCCGACCCTTCTTGACTTTTGTCAAGTGTCTTTGCCCCTGCTTTATCTTCTTGAGATAAGGTATCTTCAAAATCACCGATCGCCCCTGACACCCCTGATATAAGACCCGCCACACCCCCGAGTAATTCTAAGGGTGGGAAGAAAGCACCGCCTATATCTGCGACACCACCGATGATACCTGAGACATTACTGACTTTCTCAAGAGTATTATTACCTTCAATATGGAGACCACCTTTTAGATCGGCAGCGATATCGTTGCCAGCAATGACTGCGCCCCCTAACATCCCTGCCCCCTTGCCTAATCTCTCTGCTGTTTCTTCGCTCATACCCACAGCATTTTTTGCCCCTTCATATAACCGACTACCGATCCCTGCCTTACCATCCTTACCCAACATTTCAACCGATTGTTCTGCCCGCGACGCCATTGGGTTAAGTTCAGTAAGCGCTTCAGATGCCCCACGACTTACGGATTGTGAATTACCGAGTGCTTTCAAATCACCCTTCGCCATCTCACCCATTTTTACAGATGACGGATTTGTTATTTTACCCCCGATGTCATTCACACCACCTTGCGACCATTTTTGAAATGATTTGATTTTCGCGGGCATAGATGAGACAGCGAAAGCATTACCGATCTGGTCTTTGATTTCACGGAGTTCTCCTGCCTGTTGTACCTGCTCTACATTACTATCACGCTGTTCGTCAAAGTTCTTTTGTGCGTCAGACCAGTTTTTACCTATATCTTGAATTCGTGCTCTTTGTGATGCGTGTGCGGATTCAACACCCCGTCGTCTCACATTACCTTGAGATATAGACCCAGCAGAAGTGCTATACAAATCCATAATATACAATATGTATATATATAAATGATAAGTTATTATTTTCATTTATTTTTTCTGTTGTTCTTCCTGTTCCATAAGTTCTTGAATATACGCCACTTGATTATAGATCGCTTTTTTCTTTCTTGATATCTTAATCAAAACCGTGCTCTCACCATCAATCACAGCATCACTACCATCTGGGTCTGTGATTTGTATCCTTACATTACTTAACCTTACATGCTTATCCATCGTGAAAACTAAATCAGTAGATCCCGTGTAAAAGAAATCACCGATGGCGGTTGTCTTGGGACAGATACCCAGTAGTGGTAATCGTGCGTGTTCTATACCCCCGAGAAACTGACTTTTCGGTACAATATCACATCGTATCCCATAATATCCACGCACCATACTCAAGGGTAATCGTTGAGCGGTGAGTTTCATACTTTCTGTTTTAACATTCAAAGGTGGATAGTTCGCCATCATCGTGAATTGTGTTGTGGATCCAAGTGAGTCGTCGTTTGGAAACGGACCACTTCTCCCTGCTCTTGCTTGCTGGGATCCATCATTACCGACACCGCTGACATCGGTTCGTAGCAGATATGTTTGTGCGAAACAAGGATTATCTGTATATATCGGGTCTCCCATCGGGTTTGTAACCCAGTCTTTACTATCTGTGGCAACAATTTCACTATTCGTTGTAACAGCAGATAAACTATTGACATTATCGCTGTCAATTCGTTGAAGTCTCGTATTTGTTGTGCCGTGAAACTGTGAATATGTAAATCCAAGGATGCCCCATAACCCTTCGTCCCACGTGTCTTCAGTATATCCAAAGTCTTCAATAAATATCCCACCCTTACTATCATATACATTCCAAGGGATAAGGTTGTTATTTAACATTTGATACCTTTGCGCCGTATCTGACGATCCAGTTGTGATGTTGTATTTATTCGCTGCCGTGTTCCCAATGCGTTTTTTGCCTGGTTCATTTGGGATGTCTCCTGCGTCGGGATTGGGATATTGTCCGTATCTCCCACCTAAGAAAGTGCTTCTACGAATATTAAAGTTCGCATTTTGATCGCCTTGACGACTGCCCGATCCATTTCTCGCGAATAATTGTGGGGGGTTATTATTCATCGGTGCTCTGTCTGGCGTGTAATCAAGATATTGTTCTTGTGGGTTAAGTTTATAGACCACCGAATCTGCTTCAGCATTTCTGTCGGGTGATACATTTGAAAGGGGATACGATGAATCGTTATCATTACCGATGTTTTCTGGATTGTGGAGACCTTGAATATTGAAATGATTACCATCAAAGACGATAAGTGGTTTCGGAGATCCCATATACAACTGATACAAAAACTTTGTCAAATCAAACTTGGGTATGGGAAATTCTGACGCCGTCCAAGACACGGATACCATATCAGCGGGATCCGCGTTGTCTTTACCCAGTGTCGGTGCCCACGCTGAGCGCATCGTAGAAGCACCACTACTACCATAAGGGGGGACGGGTGTCATAAAACCAGTTTTTTGGACTTCTGCTTCTGCGGTTGTAAAGTTTTTCAAACTA
>Ga0209336_10000805_pt1 | contig 15798 bp, 16 predicted proteins | sample LinPmetageLP32_FD_184042 | JGI IMG/M metagenome (GOLD analysis project Ga0209336, IMG submission 184042) | Marine viral communities from the Pacific Ocean - LP-32 (SPAdes) (version 2) | ecosystem: Environmental > Aquatic > Marine > Oceanic | place: Pacific Ocean | collected 2009-08-23 | reverse complement strand
GTGGCCGACACCGGCGGCGAGTCAGGGCGGGGAGGGCCAGTTTATCCACGGGCTCGTAACCAAGGAAGGGAAGCCAGCGCAGCCAGGGGAGAGGGCGTATCACCCGGAGACGGGCAAGCACTCACAGATCACGCTCAATCGGGCGGTGAAGATGTTCCCAACGCCAACGGCCAACGAGGACGCAGCAGGGACACCCAACGGGAAGATGCAGAAAATGCTAGGCAACGACCCAGCAGTGCGAGGCACGACTCAAGCGGAATGGTCAGCCGGGGCGCTATCAGCGAATTGGGTAGAGGGTTTAATGGGCCTGCCTCTTGGCTGGACGGATCTTGGGAAGTGGGGATCGAGCGAGTGACCAGCAGCCAAAACCATAGGGTGGACAGACTGAGATTGCTGGGCAATGGCGTGGTGCCAGACGTGGCTGCAAAGGCTTGGATTGTGCTGAATGACCAGCTGGCTAATGAGCGCGTGAATGCGTGAGTCCCACGTCGAGCAAACCGTGAACGCTTTTGCGCGCAATCAAGGTTGGTACGCCTGGAAATTTGCATCGCCAGCGCAGCGCGGGGCGCCCGACATGATCTATTTCCGCGACGGCGAGTGCCTGATGATCGAATTTAAAGCGCCAGGGGGCAAACCTACGCCCTATCAGCACGCGATTCACAAACGATTCAAAGAGCACGGCTTTCACGTTTACGTCATTGACAATATCGACCAGGGGAAGCTGCTATTCGCCGTTTAAAGCATTCTCAACTCCACCCCTATCAGCTTAAAGCGGCACAATTTGTAAAAGATAACAAAAAGTCAGCGTTATGGATCGACATGGGATTAGGCAAAACTGTCGCCACCTTAACGGCTTTTGTTGATTTACTAGCCACGAAAGAAGTTAAACGCGTTTTAGTAATCGCGCCTTTGCGGGTTGCGACGCACACTTGGCCTACTGAAATTGAAAACTGGGATCACTTGCGCGGCCTGACCTATAAAGTTTTGGCTGGACTGCCGCCCATGAAACGCGAAGCTGCCTTTAACACAGCAGCGGACATTCACATAATAAATCGGGAGAACGTTCAGTGGTTGGTAAAAATAAGTCAAGATCAAGGTTGGCCTTACGACAGCGTAGTCATAGACGAATCCAGTTCTTTCAAAAGTCACAGCAGCCAACGTTGGAAGTCACTACGCTCAATTGTAAAAAAGAATCAAATCCAACGCATGGTCCAGTTGACGGGGACACCGACACCTAACAGCCTTATGGAGTTATGGCCTCAACTTTACCTGTTAGATTTGGGCGCCCGTTTGGGCGACACCAGGGGTAAGTTTCTTGCGAGGTATTGCCGCCCAGTCGGCCACCCCCAGTGGTCGCAGTACGAGATTCGCGCAGACATGGTGGATGAGATCCATGAAAAAGTTGCGGACCTGGCGCTGAGAATGGAGGCAGCCGACTATCTGAATTTGCCAGAGCGCGTCGACAGCAACGTGGTCGTGCAGATACCAGCGTTAGCGAAAGCCCTCTACGAAGGAATGGCCAGAGAGTTTATTGTGCAGCTTCAAGCTGGTGAGGTGTTGGCGCCCAACGCCGCGGTGGTGGTTAATAAATTACTGCAAATTTCCACCGGATCGATGTATGTGGAGGACACCTATCAAGTGGTGCATGACGCCAAGATTGACGCATTGCTTGAAATCGTTGAAGCAGCCACGGAGCCCGTACTGATTGCTTTTAATTTTAGAGCCGACGCAGATAGAATTTTGGCAAGAGTGAAAAATGCCAAGTTGCTAGGCAAACAAAGAAAAATGATTGACGATTGGAACTCCGGCAAAATTCCAGTGCTTTTGGCGCATCCAGCTAGCGCCGGCCACGGGCTTAATTTACAGGGCGGTGGGTCACTAATTGTGTGGTTTGGGGTGCCTTGGTCGCTTGAATTGTACCAACAGTTCAACGCAAGGTTGCACCGCCAAGGGCAGAAAAAACCCGTAAGAGTGGTGCATATTTTGGCCGACACACCCATCGATCATGCTGTGGTGAAGGGCCTAGCGGACAAGCAGAGCCAGCAAGACACCCTTCTTAGCTTTATAAAGAAAAGCAACTTTTAGTTGTCAAGCTATGCTTTACTAATCATACTAGGATCTCAAAGGATTGAGACTATCATGGATGATTTCGTAAAACGGCTAAGGACTGCCGCGGCAAACAGTATTAATTGCCCAACTTTAGGTAAGGGTTTATTTACGCACATAGCGGATGGCATGAAGGTCACTCCCGAAGCTGTGCGAAAGTGGTTTCAAGGTGAGACGCTCCCACGGACAAAAAAAATGCAACAATTATCGCGTATTTTAGATTGTGATTATGTTTGGCTGTCGACAGGAGATTCTTTAGATAATCAATACGATAAAAAAGTATTTAATTTAAGGCAGCACTCCTCTGTTTTTGCGGCCGCGAGTGTTCTTACGCAAAACGGTTGGGCAGTAGCCAGCGCGGAAGCCCCGGCTGACATCTTGGCTGTAAGATCTGGATCTTTCACAAAATACGCTGTCCACACTTGCCGCAGCGCGGTAGGTGAATACGTTCTGTGGTTCCGCAAGCAATTATCCCAAACGGATGTTACAATTTTGGCAGCTCTACAAGATAGCACTTGTGAGTTTAGCTACAATTTTGTCCAATTTAAGCCGGCTCAAACAATTGACGTCAGCGTGGACGCTGGTAACCACCGACATATAACTATAAAAAATAAAAACGGATATTTTTATGCCACAAACGAAAAACACGAACTCCGACTTGAGCAATGCTGTTGAACGCTCGTTTTACACCGCGGATGAGCTATCCAATTTATTTTTTATAAAGAAAAACACACTTTACAACAAAGTGTGCCGTGAGAAATTTCAAGTTCCGACTTACAAAATAGGTAAAAACCTAGTCGCCGACAAGCAAGTCGTGGATGCGTATTTCGACTCCCGACGTCTTGAAGGCTTGCTTAAATTAACAACTGAAAAGTGTGCCGCTAACTCTTAGTTAATACCTCCCTCGATTCTATCGAGTACAGTCTTCGCCTGAAGATGGGTGTAACGTTTTAATGAATTTAAATCTTTGTGGCCACTGAATAACGAAACTGTGATCAGGTCATGCCCCGCCTCAACGAGCCGTGAGCAGCCCTCATGCCGCAAGTCGTGCCAACGTATATCGTCCAAGCCAGCGGCGCCTCTGGCGCGCTGAAAGGCCGTAGAAACGCTTTTTCCGTTATAAGGAAAGATATACTCAGAGTTGCCGTTAAGTTTTCTAGATTTTTCAATTATTGCAGCCGCTGGGGCCAGCAGAGGCACCCGTTCGTCGCGTTTCTTTTTCGGGTGCTTTCTGCTTCGGATCAAAACCGATCGACCATTGTCACCCAGGTCGGCCCATCTCAGTCGAAACACCTCACCGTTACGCATTGCTGTGATGATGGAAAAGTCAATTAAATCACGCATTGGCAGACTTGACTTCATGTGTTGCATAATTTGATCGATCTCTGAATCCAACACACGGCGGTCGCACTCTTCACTCTCAGCTATGATCCCGGTGCTTTTTAACCCCGTCATCGCCAACTCGTACTCGTTAATTTTAGGCTTTGCGCCAAACATGGACTCGCCTATCCGCAGCACAACACCAATATAAATCATGTCCTGCATAACCGTACTTGGCGCTTGGCCGCGATCAATCGCATATTTTGTTAATCTGGCAGACGTAAGATCGCAAACTTGAACGGACCCCAGGTCGCGTGCTAATCGGTCTAAAACGTTAATTTTGGAGCGACCAAAGTCCTGCGCTTTGCCCACAACCGTCAAATACTGGTGTACCAATTCTTGAAACAGCGTGGTGTCTTCACGATAGTCTCCTGCTATCATTTTGGTTTCAATGGTGCGAATCCAATCGGACGCCAGGTCTTTCTTTTTGAATGTCTTCGATATCGAAGGGTGGCCAGCCAGTTGAATTTGAGCCCTATAGGCGGGTTTTTTATTCGTGCCTCTGTTGATGATTGTTCCCATTGATTCCTCGTATAATTTTTATCAGTATTTATTTCTTGGTGTAGAAATGGTGTAGCTCTGAAATGATTGTAAATGAGGAATAGTGATGTATCAACGTTTTAAGTCGTTGATATGTAAAGCGTAACTTTACTTAAGTGATTGAAAATGAACAAAATAGTCGCAATCGCCCCCATGATGGCTTTCTGCGATTAGTATATAAATCAATGACTTAAAAGCCTATGGTGCAAATTTGGTGTTTCGCCAAACCTCTGTTTGCTCACCTACCCTTTTCGGCAAGCAGTAGGCGGTGAGTCCTTTTTGGCGACCGCTGTGTCCCGTGCGTCGCCCTGATTCGATCAACCTGGCCATTTCAGCGCAAACGTAAGCGTTGTCAAAATAAATAGGCGCTTCCTTTATAGGTATTTCGTTCACCGTCACCACCAGCATCCAAACTAAAATCACCGCGTTAGAGCCCACAGTAAAAAACCAACCGCGGCCGGCACTAAAATAAGCGCAGCCAGCAGCACAATCCCGACAAACTGTAATTCTTTCATCCGCTGCTTACGTCTGATTTGCATCTGCTTCAAAGCAGCTTGCCTGGTCTTTCTTGCGTCAGCTTGGACTCGCTGCATTTGCTCCCAAAGATCGGGACGATTTATGCTGTAAAACATTTGTTGCAAGTCAGCTTTGGCTTGCTTGACAGCTTCTTGTTGCATGACGATCCGCAAAGCGTCAGCTTCGTTGACCCCGTCGTTTCTGATTTTCTGTAAATCGTGTTCTGCCTGACCTATCCCGTGAAAGAGGCCCGTCAGCTTTTGAATATCATCAACTGCGCCCGCAGCAGCATTTAGGCCTTTACAGGCCGCATCAGCAGCGGCTAATACCGCCCCTATCTCTAAAATCATTTGAAGCTAGGGCAAGTTAAGGTTAACATCGCAACCTTGACTTGTTTTTAGAGGTAAAAAAATGCCATACATACTGATGCCCGGTGGAGGTAAGACTTGGGAAGGCCCAAGAACTGAGGACGAAGAAATGGCGCTCATGCGTAAAATCAATCGCGTTAGGAGCTTTCCATCAGCGAACCATCGAGCCGCAATTCTTCGTAATCGACCTGTGTCCCCGCAAGAACCGCAACAAAAACAGCCGGAAGAATAGCTCCGGCTTTTCTGGCTTTTATCAAAGCTTCAATACCGCCTTCCACTAAAATACGTCTGGCGTTTTGTACATCTTCGCGCACGGGCATACCTGTTTTGGCTGATAGCTCTGCGTCCCTGGCTAAATTAGCTCCGGCTTTCGATCTGATCGTAGGCTCTAAGCTATTGCGCAAAGTTTTATTGGTTTCAAGTTCATTTATAAACTGATCTGTTGCGGCACCACTGCCTTCTCCAGCTTGCCACGCCTCATCAAAACTAAGATAGTTCGACTCAATCTTCACCCGATCGATTTGCGCGTCATCACCCAAAATAGATCGGATGTTTTGCTCAATTTCGCTTTCTTTTATTACGTTTTTTTCTGCGTCTAAAACTCGACCTTTCTTTAACTCTTTGCCTAATGTTGCTCCGGTCCTTGCTTTACCCACATCGCTGAATGTGTCGTTAATAAAATTAATACCTACGCCTGTGTCTACAGCTATAAAGCCGTTGTCTTCAGCAAATTTTGTTATCTCAATCATTTGTCTTTCGGAAGGTGGAGAATCCATCACAATTGCTAAACTGCTTTGCTCACCGGCTTTTGCTCCTGGCACAATTTTATGCCAAGCGCCACCGTTTTGGACGTCTACAAACGCTCTTGATGTTTCAACCGTGTCCAAAATACCTTTATCGCGTGGGCTTAGAATTTTAGTTTTATTGACGTCTTCCATTTGCACTAACGGACGCGCAACTGAACCGGGGTTAATTTCTAGCACCCCGGTCGATTCTGGCGTGTAAGACCCTACGTTTGTAAGCGAAGGCTCCGTCAGCAAGCCAGCGCCAGAGTACATTTTGTCCTGCCCGGCTTCGTTGTCCCAACTACTGCGAGGATCGTCGGTAAAAGCCTGGCGTACACTGAGCGGCTCATCAACAATGCCGTCAAGTTGACCTGTCCCGGCGCCGGGGATTTGTTCGCTGGTCGCGTTAGCGACATATTTATTTCCAAAATCACCGTAGTCCATCGCTGCGTTCTCAGGGCTTACTTTTTTGGCGTTAATTTTCGCGCCCGTCCAAGCTGCGGCTTGAGAATTTAAAGCGTTCCAATCTGTGCGGCCGCCCACTTTTCTTTCGTTTAAAATATCTACAATGATTTTCGTTTGCTCGTCCATGAAAGCGTGTTGCTGCGGTGAGAAACCCTCATCCCAGGGTTTGCCATCAGCGCCAACATAGCCAAATGCCCTACCGTTCCATATGTCATTCACTGGATTTTGGCCAAGGTCAGGGTTCCAATCGACCTGTAAGTTTTCTGCAAACGGCCCTATTTTTGGCCCAAGAACTGGCGTTTCGCCGTCAAGTATTTGTTCTAGTTTAGGACTTTGAGATTCGGGGAATCGACCCGTCTGTACAGGCTGACCCGTAGCTCTTTGGTTTAAAGCTTTTACAGTAAAGCCTAAATTCGTATCAACGTTTGTGCCCTGCGAAGTTACCGCGATGGCGTCAGTGGCTCTCTGGGCCGCAAGCTCAGAAGGTTCGTTGCCTCCAGAGTTTCTAGGCGCGGCCCCCCTTAAATATCTAGACGAATCGTCGTACCAATTGGCTCCAGCGACGCCAGTAATCACTGCGTCTATGTAGTTTTCGCGCAACTGCTCAAGCTTCTCAGGACTGTCGACGCCAGCCGGCGCGCCAACATATTGGCCGGTCGTGCCAACTCGATCTTTAGATTTACCAACTATCGCTTGACGATCTGCCGCTTGGCGCAAACCCTCTAACGCGCTTTCGTTTTCACGATCTTGCACAGCTTTTTTAATTTTGTCGCCGGCGGCGTCAATCACTTCTTTGCCTTTATTACCACCAGGTATCAAAGATAAGCCGAGCCCCGCAACACCTATTCCCATGCCAATAGGGTCGCCAGCGCGTACAGCGTCTGCGAAATCTGCGCCAGCGGCTACTCCTCCCGCGTAAGGCAAATTCTCCGCTGCGTTAACTAAATTTCTGCCTTGCTCTAGGTTTTCTCTCCCACCGCCCAAAGCTTCACCGACCGCGGTGTTCGCCGTGCTTCTTAAGCCTGGCGTTTCAGTCTGTATGGTTTGTATTGGGCCGAGAGATGGGTCAATCGGATCGTCTAGTGGATTCAAATCCATCGTGAACGGATTTGCTCTTCTTTGTAACAATTTTCTTATGGCCAATTCGGCAGTCATTATGCGATCCTCAGAATACCGGGCTCTGGCGACAGTAAAAGTCCCGGATAGTTAATGGCGTTTGATCCGCTGTCTAGATCTTTCAGATAATTATCTTCTTCTAGCGCGCCCTGCTCTCGCTCCAAAGGCGTCATGTAGCCGTCTTGTGGGGCCGGAGCAAACATTGTTCTCATGTCGGGCGTGGCTAGATCCAGAGTACCTACCTCCATCATTCCAGCCGCAGGATTATTGGCTCCAATATCTCGTAAGCTTTCGCGCATCAACAACCCAGAGTTCGCAGCCGTGCCGCTGTCAAAAGATTTTGCTTTGGGCGGTATAAGTAACTGGTTAGCGTCACCAAAGCCCATATCTCTCATTGGTTGGCTGACCAAGTCGCCTTTCATCTGAGTTAAATCGTTTTTAAAAGATTGCAACTTTCCGTAAGCAGTGTCTGGCCCCGTGAAAGATTTCATTAGGTTATTTTTCGCCTGGCCAGCGCCAGATATTATTTTTAATAATCCAAACATTTTAAACCCCTAAAGTAATGAAGGCGCAAATAGAACCCCGCGGTCCTCGACGTTACCGTCGTTGCCTTCTTCAAGTTCGATAATAGCGTCATAAACATTCATTAATTGTTCCTTGCTGGCCATTCTAGCCCCAGCGCGTCGCCACTCTGGGCCTGTGCCGTTCTTGGCTCCTTCGGTTACCCATTTTAAAAACGCTTTATTCTGAATTCCTTTTGACGCTAAGTACGGCATCACAACCCCGCCTAAAAGTAGTGAGGCGCCTACGGCCCCGGCAGTGGCTACATCTCCGCTCAACAACGCACCCCCAATAGCGCCTGTTGCACCAAAGCCAGCCGCCACCGATCCTGTGTTAGCCGTGCCGCTATAATTCACTAATGAGTCAGTTTGTTTTATTTGGGCGGTCAAAGTTCTTAAATCGTCTAAAATTTCAACTGTTGGTGCATCAAAAAGAACGTCTTTTGATTTTTCTGGTAACACTTTAGTTGAGGTTTGTTGAGGTATGCGCGTTGGCGAGATCCGGCCTTCTATTACCGCTGCGCTTCCAGGGGCGCCTTGACCAAGATCTTCCAGTAACCCTGCGCCAAGTTGACCCATGTCGTTCTTGGTTAAAACGTTGTCATCGGCCAGGCGACTTAAACCTTTTGGGTTTTGTCTTGCCAGCGACGCAACTTTATCCATAACTTTCTCACCGGGTAACCATTCGCTACCACCTTTGGTTGTCATCGTGGGGACAATTACATCATCTATCGTTCTCTGACCAACCCTGTAAAAATCGTTTGCCGCTTCCCATGCAGCCATAGCGTCATCGCCCTGCGCTTGGGCTAACGCCTTCATATCTTCAGTTATTGCGCTATATAACTTTTTAGCGTTTCCTAATCCTATGTTGCCGGGGCCCACGGTTTCTTTGGCGGCAATTTGAGCCCCTATTTCTGATCTTATTTGCGCAAGACTTGCGTATGAAGTAGTTGCCCCACCGGCTTCCATTGTGTCAATAATTCGGCGTGCTAAATTTGGCTCAAAAAGTTCACCAAGCGCGTCTTTTCCAAGCATTGCTGAAGCTGTGTTTTTCAGGGACTCTGGAACTAAAGCCGTATCGGCGGGTATGTGTTCATCGACCAATTTATAAAGTTCATCTGACTCTGCGCGAAATGTCTGTATAAATTTCTGCCCCTTATCAACAGCCATGTCTCCAGCTTGCATCCGTCCTATGCGCCCACCCATGCCCGTAAAAGCACTTTCTATAACGTTCTCAATTCCCCCGTACATTTCATCCGCAGCGTCTCTAAAAACATCCATCGACGCTGCCATACGTTGAAAACCCGCTTCAAAGCTTTGGAGCAGACCGCCGCCTACCGTCCCCGCAGTGGGTCGTATTTGATATTTAGATACCACATCTCTTACGCGCTGCTGCGCTGGGCGTATAATAGTTTCCCGTGCGAAATTCATCACTGGAGCAAATGCTTTATCTATCGGCAGCATTGCCAGCCCAGCTTCCACCGAATAGTCCTGGATTTGTTCACCAAACGTCCTGGTGTCAACTGTTTCGCCAAGGTATTCCATCCCCTGGTCATAGAGGTATCCAGCGCCGGCAGCGCCAGCGCCACCGGCTACATACGGACCAGCACCAGATATAGCGGTGGGGGCTGCAAGCACAGACGCCCCAATACCTCCCGCCGCAGAGGCAATCTCACGGCCGTATTCGGCAACGTCGCCCATGTCAGCCCCAGGAGGGTTGTATAAAAATGGCTGGTTATTGCGCCTGTTCACTGCTAAAAAGTTATCTTCACCTGTGGGGATGGCTTCTGGGTAAAATTTGCGCAACGTCGCTAAACGATCCTCTTGCGACTGCGCAGCGCCGACGTTAGCACGCACCCCAAAACTAGCTCCTCTATCTTCGTTAATTTGTGAAGGATTAACTTGTTCTAGTTTACTTTGGATAAAAGCTAAACGCTGTTGGTCTATTGATTCGTTCTGGCCTTTCCCCGATTCGTACAAATTTATTAGTTCGTTTAACGTTGTCATTGGGCGTCTCTTACTTAATTTGGAAATATATACGTTGGTTCATTTGGATTACCTTGCGGCATCCCAAACAATGCACGCTCTTCAGGAGTCATATCAATCTGTTCCTCCCCCGCGCCGCCGCCGCCGCCCATTTGTTCGTAAACAGGGGCCGTGTAGCCACCCAAATAAGTCTCTTGAAGCTCGTCGCTTGTCAAACCAATGTTGCCCATCTGCGCTTTTGCAATATTTTTTCTGTCGTTGAATTTACGAGACATTGCCGCACCTAACACTCTCGCGTATCTCTTTAATTCTTTTATTTGACCTGGTCGAAGTAGCCTACCCTCCCCCGCTTGCGCAGCCGCTAACTCAATTGACTCTATTAAGCCAATTGTCTGTCTAAATAACTGGACCTCGCTTTCTCGCACAACACTGGTGGGGTCTATTCCTTTAATGAAAGCAAATATTGCAGCAACATCAGAGATACCAGTGCCATCATTTGGCGTCCGCAATAGCTGATTAACGTTTGAAAAAGTATCTCTAAGGTTTTGTGTTTCATCGATAAAGCTTTTACCGTATCTATTAACTTCAGCCATTTCGCCGTTTCGCAATATGAACTTTTTGCCTGTGCTGTCACCAAGCTCAACAGCTTGGTCCCTAGATAAAAGTTCCATTCGCTCTAATAAATCTTGCTGCTTTGGGTCTTTAAGCATTGTTGTAAGATCTCTACGGGTGGCAAAATTTATTAGTCTTTTTTCTTCTGGCGACATACCCTGTAGATTTAACTGACTTCTTTGAAGGTTTAAGGTTTGCGCGTTTGCCAAACGCGTATTACGTGAATTTAAAAACTTCTCCACGTTTGTTTCACGCAAAATTTGGAGTTGTTCAAACTGAATCTTGTATCCAGTTTTTAAGCGCTCACTAGGATCGTACTGGGTGGTGTCTTCGCCTTTTAGCCAGAAAAGAGGTGATAAAAACATTCTGCCGGTGTCGGCAAGCGTGTCTCCAATTTTAAACAACGTGCTGTCTGCAATCTCCTGACGCTTTTTGAAATCCTGATCCAGCATCATCTTGTATCGGGCTTCTCTTGACCGCGCAATGTTTAAATTAGGATCATAAAAACGGCCATCTTCGCGCGGAACTAAGCCTTGCTGCCTCGCCGCGTACTGCTCCATTGGAGTAGTCGCATCCACGCCAACAACGTCTCTGTTTTGCAGATCTGAACCTACATCGATGGCCGAATTTTGACTTAAGTACTCATCTAGCATGGCGTCCTGATCGCCAAGATCAAAATTACCCGTAATCACATCGTATGGTGTTGCCATTTTTTAAATCCTAAAGTGCGAACTGCATAGAACTGGACTTGCCGCTGCTCGTTGAAGAAGAGTTTGAAAGATTATTTGGACCGCCAACAATTTGATTGTAAAAATTAAGCGAGTTAAAAGGCGCCATCCCTTGTCGAAAGCGTTGGTTATAAAGCTGCTGCTCGTAATCTCGCCCGTACTGCCCAGCGCCTAGCTGCTGGCCAACCCCAGTGTTAAACATTCCAGCGCCCGTTTGCATATTGCTAACGCCTTGACGCCCTAGCGACGCCGCTAACGACGCTCCGTACTGCTGGCCTTGTTGATTTGTGTTGAATGCGTTTTGCCCAGCGCCAGTTCCAAATTGCCGCGCTTGATTGAATTGACCGGCGTTGAACTGGTTACCTTGTTGCTGCCGACTCAGATTGCTCTCCAATTGGCTGCCGCCCATAGAAAAACCTTGGGACCTCAACTGGTTTTGCTGTCCAGCGTTGAACTGGTTAGCGTTTTGCTGGAATCCAGCGTTGGCTTGATTTGCTCCTTGTTGAAACTGAGCGTTTTGGCTTGCACGCCCAGACTCAATTCCTAACGCCTGGCTGTATGCGTTACCCCGCATATTGGCGGCAACGTCGGCCGATCTGTCGTTCGCGCCACGGGTCGCTATCGCATCCATCACAGCCCTGCGGCTTGAACCGCTGTTGCCTGTTGCGGCAGCGCTTGACGCATTACCTGTTAATTGGTTTTCGTTTAGGTTACGCGTAATATCTCTAGTGGAGGCATTAATCTGCCCCTGTAAAACATCGTTGTTGAGGTAGTTACTCAGGTTGTTTTGATTAAAACCTTGGTTTACTGCGGAGTTCATATTGGCGGCGCCAGCGGTAGACGCGGTATTCCCCATAGCATTTGCCATTCCGAAATTAGCCCCGCCGCCCTGCGCGACACCCGCTTGGCCAGCGCCCTGCGCATATCTGTTACCAGCGCCAAAAGCAAAGTTTGATCCTTGGTTTGGATTTTGAGCCATTGTGTTCATGGCAAAGCCCATCGCTTGGTCCGACCCTCCTGCAAGTCTACTTCCTTGATTCATAAGCGCCGCGCCGGCAACCCCCTGCATATTCCCACCTCTGTATTGGTTTTGAAGAGCGTTACCCAAATTGCTGTTTATCCCCGCGACGCCCTCAACAGGCAATCCTTGGCTTTCTAACTGCTGCGCTTTGTTGCGAAGATCGTTTAGGTATGGTTGCTGCGACGGGTCAACATATGTACTGGCGTTGGAAGCAGAATTGCTGCTTGATTTACTTTTGCCGAATGAGAAAAGGCCCATAATTTATTCCTATGCGATATGTTTCCATTGATTTGTGTCGTAAAAATACAAACCTCGACCCGATCCAGGGTTCCAGCTTGTGCCGTCTGCAAAAACTATTTGGCCAGTCGACGGCTTTTGCGGCTCTACTGTCAGCACTGGCAAAGCCGTGGTTTGCGAAGCAACCGTAAAACCGTTTGCAATTCTGTTTAATTCTTGCAGTAACCAACTGCGTAAACCTGTCGCTGTGTCGGCAGCGGTCGAGCTAGGGATGTAACTCATCGAGCAGCTACCTCCGCAACGTCAAGGTCTAGTCCAGTTAAACGCCAGTAGTCCGACGCCGATTCTGACTCGATGCGTAACGCAAAATATCTACCGCTCGTTCGCACATCTATTTTGTGATCATTTTCAATGTTGAAGGTTTTGTCGGATATCCACCGAACGCCGTCTTGCGGAGCATCTGAAACTCCTAGTTGAATTCGTACACTGCCGGTCCCTTCAATCTGCGGCATAATGCCCAAAATTTGTTTTATGTTTTGCGTGCTTTTGCCAAGAACTGTGTCTAAATCTATTTTTGTGGCCTCTAAAAACGCCGGCATCGCGCCACCAGATAGCCCATTTGTGTCACTCATTAATCGAATTTTGCTGCTGTTTGAATCGGCGCCAAAAACTCTAATATTATTGGCTTGAGTGCCTAAAGAAGAATTAGACCAATAGTCGCTTGAGTTGGACCAGGTGGCTGCTGAATTAGCCCATCCCCCACTGACGTCCATTCTGTCGGCAACGGTTAGAGCCCTTACGTTTGGTAAATCAATAAATGTAAAAGCATCCTGACTCCAATTGTAGACTAACGCCCGATTCGCCGACTGAGTATCGGCCGCGTCCTCATCCGCGTAGCAAATCCAAACTTCCGTCGTATCTGGTACGGCTTGGCAAAACACACTTCTGGTATCGGCTAAATCAGCAAAAAAAGTACGTCTTACCTTATTGTCAACAATGCTTCTTTTAGAGGAGCCGTCGTGCAAATAAATATCGTTTTGGCCAACCACAACGTGAGCGTTGGGGATAGCCGCGACTGCTCCTCTGTTAATTATTCCATCGTCGCCAAATATGTCTCTAAATGAAAAAACAAGGTTACCTCCGATAAAATCCATTGCAAACACGCCACGTTCAGCATAAAGGATATGAGAGTTGTTAAGAGTCAACTGGTCCACCAGTTCTCCGTTTTCACCTCCCAGCGTGTTCTCTCCAGCCAAGTTAGTTGTGCTGGTAATATCGTATGAGCTTGGTATCGTCGAAGGGTCGTATTCATCAGACCAACGAACGGTATAGGGTCGCTTGCTTGACCCTATTTCGTATCCCGCCATTATTAAAAATGAGTTGAAAGGCTTTATGCTTCCGGTGATTAAGTTGCTTGGCCAAGACGGTAAATCAGCAAATCGAGAGCCAGAGGGAAGCATATATTGCGGAACGTCGGCTGCATTATTCATCATCATCGCCGTACCAAGCTGGGCTGATTGCCACCTAGGACTATTTGAGTAATTAGTTGAATCAGACGTTTTTGTTACGTTTGTCACTGTCGCGCCATTAAAACGATAAATTTTATTTAACGCACCAATAACAAGAGTGTTGTTTCCGCTGTAAAGCCACCCCGCAACGTGCGTTGGAGAAAAGGACAATGACTCCCTCACGCTGTGACCTAGAGATTTACCAATGCGACCAGAATGGAAACTTACGTTATTGCCGCTTGGAAACTGCGTCAGCTCTAAATCGTAAGGGTCAGCGTCAGACACAATGCCGCCAGCGCCGATTTTTCTAAGGGGTATATATGGCATTACGGCCCTCCCTCCCCGCTTTCAATCTCTTTATTAGCTTGGACTGTCACTCGCGTTGTGACGCTAACGCCGCCGCTGGTGCCGGTCACATCCACAATCGCTTGCTGCGTGCTAATTCCATTTGCGCTGTTGCTGATTGAAACGGTTGTGCTGGTGCCGCTTGTCGCTCCTGTCGTAAAAGAATTGCTGCCGCTCACCAAAGAAAAGCTCCACGCTACGCTGCGGTTGCACAAAATTTGAATTCCTGCGGCGGCAGTACCACTGCCAAAAACCGTGTGCGATTTAAATCCGTTGGCGGGGTTCGTGGTAACGACTATGTTCGACCAAACTAGATTTGCACCAGCGTAGACCGCAGACACCTGAGTCGATCCGACTTTTACGTTACTGACTTGGCTTGCACCGACTCGTAAATCTGGCATGGGTTAGGTCACGAAGTAGATAGTGTTTGCGTTAGGAGATCCAGGCATCGATGAAACCACTGCGATAGATTTTCCGTCCACGCTTCCAGCGTTGCAGCCCGCAGCCAAGGCCGCTATCTCGGTAGCGGTCTGGTCTGCTGTCGCGCCGGCTTCAATACCGTTTAGTTTAGTGTGATCAGCGTTTGTAAAGTTGTTTTGCGTGAGTCCACCATCACCTACAGAGTAGGTTGTGTTCGTGTCGGTGAATACAGCCCCAGAGGGGACGTTGGTTAAAACTTGCGAATCATCAACCTTGTTATTTAATGCGGTTTGCAGTCCGTCCACGTTGGCGATTGTGTGGTTATGACTGTCGTCTGCTACTGTCACCGTGATGCTTGCGTTTGCGTCGCCTCGGATCGACGCGCTGCCTGACACATCGCCTGTCAGCGATATGGTTCTCGCTGTTGTCCAGCGCCCTGCGGTGGAGGCCGTCCCCGCGCTGCCGCTGACGTTTCCTGTTACGTTACCTGTTAACGCAGCAGTTATCGTGCCAGCGGTGAAGTTGCCAGAGCCATCGCGCTTCACGATCTTTGAGGCGGTGTTGGCGTCCGTGGCTTCGTTAGCTGCGGTGACGGCAGAGTTTATCGCCGTGTGTGTTCCGCTAACCTCTCCCGTTACGTTCGGGAAGGTCGCCTTCACCGTGGACTTGAGCAAACGGATGTGGTTGTCGCCGTCACTAACGTTGTCGCTAGACGTTGGGTTTGTCGCAACTAAACCATTAATATAAGTTGAAGATTCTAATGCCATTATTTTTTCACCACCTTATTCATTATGCCTATTGCGCCTCGGACGCCAAAACTTGCGGCGATGATTATTGAGAGTCCGGTTTGATACCACTCAGGCATTGTTTGCAAAACCGCAAAACCTTCACGGACATAAGGAACCGCGCTAGGAATAAAAGCTAAGATAAGGGGTATGCTAAATAAAATAGTCAGCCATTCATCCTTAAAGCTTTGGTTACTGGCCCGCGCCATCGCCGTCTCCCAATCAGCCGCGCTTTTGGCTTGGGTCTTCATTACAGAAGCTTCCGCTTCCGCTTTCGCTTTAGTCTTTGCGGTTTTACCCTCCAGCCATGTCTTGCCAAG
>Ga0209336_10000803_pt1 | contig 15805 bp, 19 predicted proteins | sample LinPmetageLP32_FD_184042 | JGI IMG/M metagenome (GOLD analysis project Ga0209336, IMG submission 184042) | Marine viral communities from the Pacific Ocean - LP-32 (SPAdes) (version 2) | ecosystem: Environmental > Aquatic > Marine > Oceanic | place: Pacific Ocean | collected 2009-08-23 | reverse complement strand
ATGTAATCCGCAGAGAACTTGGATGGGATTATTCTCAGACTTTAGAAGAGGGTATTCGTAAAACTTATAATTGGATTGGCGAACAAATTTCATGAATATAAAGGATATTGAAATCATAGAATCTTTAGGTCAAGATTTTTATGACAGTTTTAATAAATTTATTCTCAGTTCTGACCTGAAGGTATTTGGAAAACTTTTGGCTAGATTTCAGTTGTTTGAAATGGTTAAGGATATTCCTGGAGACATTGTTGAGTGTGGTGTTTTTAAGGGAACAGGTCTTTTTACTTTTTTAAAACTAAAAAGATATTATTGCCCTAATAGTTTGAAAAAAGTTATTGGATTTGATTTTTTTGATACAGAGGCACTTGTAGATAGTTTATCTAATCAAGACAAGGATGCAATGAGTACATTATTTTCTGGAAGAGATTTTAATCATGATGAATGTTTTAAAGATGCTTTAGAATATCAAATTTTAAAAAGTGGATTTCAAGAACATGAGTTTGAATTAATTCAGGGAAACATTTCTAAAACTGTTGTTGATTTTGTTGAAACAAAACCAGGTGCAAAGATATCATTATTGTATATGGATCTTGATATAGAACAACCTACTTATGACACTTTAAACTCACTATGGGATAGGGTCAGTAGTGGTGGAGTAGTTGTGTTTGACGAGTATGCATATCACAACTGGTCAGAGTCTGTAGGTGTTGATAAATACTTTCAAAATAAAAATATAAAAATTCATTCTATGAATTTTATTGCCCCTTCTGCATATGTTATTAAACCATGAATAAGTTAAATCGTTTAGTTCGCAATTCTGATCTAAAGTGGATTAGTGAAGTTAGAGATGAAAATAATTGGATTGAAAAATATCCACACTCAACTTGTTTAGGAAATCATTGGGTAAGAGATGAGGCACTTTATAAGTGGGTCTTCGCACTACTTAATTTTGGTATTGGAACCAGTGGAAAGAAAGTAATCGACCTTGGTGTTCAGAATGGATGTGTTCCTCATGTTGTGGCAGATTGGGGAAATGATACAATCGCTTTAGATATTAAAGAGGCTCCGTGGGAACAACCAAAATCATCTGCTAAACTTGTTATTGCAAATGCTTTTGAATGGTTGCCTGAATTAGAGGATGAGTCTATAGATGTCTTCTTTGACATTTGTGCAGTTCATTGTTTTGACCCATCGCATGATGAAAATTGTGGCAACTATGGACTGTTAAAAATCTCTGAACTTGCTTATCAGAAATTAAAACCAGGAGGCAAGTTTATCATCACATCTGATGTTGGTGATGCAGCAGAAGGATCTTATATTAAAGCAGAAAGTTTTATTGAGATTGTTGAGCGTGCTGGATTTAAAATAACTTCTGAATTTGATGGTACAATAGATGGGGATACCTTTTACAATGCCGATCTTAAAGTAGCTTCTATGGATTTTGTAAAATAAAATATGAATAAACTCGTTATATTTGATCTTGATGGTGTTCTCATTGACAGTAGAGATATGCATTTCGATGCTCTCAACACCGCACTTGGAAAAGTTGATCCTAAGTATGTAATTTCTAAAGATGAACATTTAAGTTCATTCGATGGTCTTCCTACATCTAGGAAACTTTCAATGCTTACTGAACAAAGAAATCTTTCTCCTAATAAACATCAACAAATCTGGGAAGACAAGCAAAAAGCAACTATTGAAATTTTTTCTAATCTAATTAATGATTATGAATTGATGCACTATTTTCAACAACTTAAGAATAAAGGATATCAAGTTGCTGTTGCATCAAACAGTGTAAGAAATACTGTTAAACTAGTTCTTTTAAAATTGGGTATTCTTGAATTTATTGATTACTATGTAAGCAATGAAGATGTGCATAGAAATAAACCATTTCCAGAAATGTATTGGAAATGTATGACTGCATGTTTTGCTCTTCCTAGAGATACAGTAATATTTGAAGACAGTCATATTGGTAGACAAGGTGCCATTGATAGTGGATCTCATCTAATTCCTATTGAAGATAGAGGCGATTTAAAACAAGATAAAATTAATAAAGTATTTAAAATATTTTCTGAAACTAAAAAAACTATTGTTCCTTGGAAATCTGATAAAATGAACGTAATCATTCCTATGGCAGGTGCTGGTAGTAGATTTGCTACCATGGGATATACCTTTCCTAAGCCTCTAATTGAAGTCAATGGGAAACCAATGATTCAAGTAGTTCTTGAAAACTTGAACATTGAAGCAAATTATACTTTTGTTGTTCGTAAAGAACATTATGAAAAGTATAGTCTCCAATACCTCCTTACACTTATTGCACCTGGATGTAACATTATTCAGGTTGATGAACTAACAGAAGGATCTGCTTGTACTACATTATTAGCAAAAGAGTTTATTGATAATGATGATCCGTTACTCCTTGCAAACTCAGACCAGTTTATGGAATGGAATAGTAATGAGTGCTTATATGCTTTTAATGCTGATGGTATTGACGCAGGTATTCTAACTTTCAAAGCAACCCATCCAAAATGGTCTTATGCCAAAGTTGGAGAAGATGGTTTTGTATCTGAGGTAGCAGAGAAAAAACCAATTAGCGATGATGCTACGGTTGGTGTTTATTTTTGGAAGAAAGGATCTGATTACGTTAAGTATGCTAAACAGATGATTGAAAAAGATGTTCGTGTTAATAATGAGTTCTATATTTGTCCAGTCTTTAATGAAGCCATTGCGGATGGTAAAAAGATTAGAATCAAAGAGATTGAGGGGATGTGGGGTATAGGAACTCCTGAAGATTTAAATTATTTCTTGGAGCATTACAAGAATTGAAACTGATTGCTCATCGTGCTAATACTAATGGTCCAGATGCTAGTATTGAAAATCATCCCAAACAAATTGACAAATGTATTGAACAAGGATATGACGTTGAAATAGATGTACGATATGATCCAAAAACTGAGCGTATGTGGTTGGGTCATGATACCCCTGATTATCCCGTCACTTGGTGGTGGTTAGCTGGAAGATCACCTCATTTATGGATTCATTGTAAAAATATTACAACTCTCCATCAATTTTGTAATGCAACTAGTGGATACAATTATTTTTGGCATGAAGAAGATGATTTTACTTTAACTAGTAAACAATATATTTGGACATATCCCGGTAAACCATATACAAGTAAAAGTGTTATTGTATGTCCAGAGTGGAATAATTCTGATTGGGATGCTTTGAGAGTTGTTAATTGTTATGGTATTTGTACTGATTTTGTAGAAAAACTAAAATGAAAACAGTATTTTCTAAAGCACCTCTTCGTCTTGGTCTTGCCGGTGGTGGTACAGATTTGTATCCTTACTGGGCAGACCATGGTGGATTAGTTCTATCTGGAACCATTGATCAGTATGCTTACTGTAAGATTGAACCATATCATGAGTGGTTGTTCAGTAGTGTAGACCTGGATAAAATTGAAAGATACTCTCGTCTTCCCGATGATTATATTGATACAGACTTGAAACTATTGATCAATACCTATAAGTTCTTCACTGATGGGATAGAAATAGAACCTGTTAAGATTACTACTTATGTGGAAGCACCACCAGGCAGTGGTCTAGGCAGTTCCAGTGCCCTGGTTGTTGCTATTATTAGTGCTATCTCCGAATACTATGGACTGGCACTCACTGAGTATGAGAAAGCAGAGTTTGCTCTGGACATTGAGAGAGATATCTGTGACTTGCCTGGTGGTAAGCAAGATCAATACTCTGCTGTCTTTGGTGGGTTCAACTATATTGAGTTTCTTCAGGATGGTAGGACTATTGTCAATCCTTTGAGACTGAACTATAAGGTTCAGAATATGATTGAACTCAATACTGTCTTATACTATGTTGGTAAACCAAGAAATGATGTTAGAGTTATTGAGGCAACATCTCAAAACCTAGTAGGAAATAGTAAGACATTAGAAGTTACACATAGGATCAAACAATCTTGTATTGATTTTAAGAGATGTCTCCTGACTGGTGATGTGAAAGGCATATCTGATTTGATGAATGAATACTGGAAACTCAAACTGGAGACCAGCAATCAAGTGGGTTCACCTGAGTTGTTAGATACTTATGAATATGCAATGCAAAACGGAGCAACTGCTGCTAAGATATCAGGAGCAGGTGGCGGTGGGCATATGGTTCTCTTTACAGAATTTGAAAAGAGACATAGACTAATATCGGCACTTAAGAAACTACCGACTGGTAGAACTGTTCCATTTAAATTTGTAAAGCATGGTGTTGATGTCTGGAGAGCCTAATGAATTATGTGATTGATATTGATGACACGATTTGTATTCCTGGACCTACAGAAGATACCAAGTATACAGGTGCCACACCAATTCAGAATAGGATTGATAAAATAAATAAGTTGTACGATGATGGAAATCGTATCCTATATCTTACTGCAAGAGGAATGGGTAAGTTTAAAAATAATGCAGGACTTGCTCATAAAAAATACCATCAATATACTGTAGATCAGTTAACTTCTTGGGGATGTAAGTTCCATGAAGTTTACTTGGGGAAACCTTCAGGTGATTATTACATAGACGACAAAGGAATTAACTCCAATGACTTCTTCAGAAATTAAACATGTTCCTAAAGGATGGGGATACGAAAAATGGATTGTCAATAAGGAAGAATACTGCGGTAAACTTCTTTTCTTTAATAAAGGATTGAAGTGTTCCTATCACTACCATAAGATAAAAGATGAAGTTTTTTATGTACAAAGCGGCATGATCTTTATGACTCATGGGTACAGTGATAATATAGATGAGGCAGAAACCATCATCTTAAGTAAGGGAGATAGGTTTCATGTTCCTGTGGGACTACGGCACCAGATGAAAGCAATTGAAGATACTGAATTATTTGAGTTCTCTACACAACATTTTGATGATGATAGTTACCGAGTTATCAAAGGGGATTAAATTATATCTATTAGTTGGTGGAAGAGGTACAAGACTTGCTTCTATTAGCAATGGTATTCCAAAACCATTAATGAATATACATGGAAAACCCTTTATCAAAAGAGTTATAGAAAATTTATCTGGATTTGATATTACTTTAGTTTGTTCAAATCTAAATTATGAATTCTTTAAAGATATGGGAGTGGATATATTTAACGAAGGAGATCCATCTGGTACAGCTGGATTCTTACATAAAATTAAATTGCCAAAATCTTTTTATGTGATGAATGGAGATACTTATTATTCGGGTGATATAAATTTAGACATTGATAGGTCAACAGTTTTTGTTGCCGAAGAACCAGTAACAAATGATGTTGGATATATCGAAGGTAGAAATGGTAAGGTTGAAAAATTTGTAGAGAAAAATCCTGACGCAAGTGGAAAGAAGATGATTAATATGGGTATCTACAAATTATATGCCGAAGACATTACAATTCCAGATAAGTTGCCGTTGAGCATGGAGTATGATATAATACCAATGGTAAATCTTTCCTATAAAATTTTAAGATCGGATAGATTTGATATTGGTACTCCTGAACGTCTAGAGAGGTTTAAAGCATGGTGTGTTTAATTACTGGCGCTGCTGGTATGATGGGGTGTCATTTATATGAAACCCTGTTAAAATATAATCAGGAAGTAATTCCAACATATATTACCCCAACAATAGATTCTAGAGATTCTATACTCGATAAAATTAATATCCCTCTTGATGTGACGGATAGGGACAATGTTCTAAGTGTTTTGTCCAAGTATAGACCATCAGTAATTTATCACTTGGCAGCACAGAGTAGACCAGATGTTTCTTTTGAAGATCCAATTCGAACATTAAAAATTAATGTACTTGGAACAACAAACCTTCTTGATTGTTGTGTAGAATTGAATCTCAATCCTTTATTCATCAATGCATCTTCATCTGCTGTGTACGGTGATACTGATTGGTCTGTACCACCTGATGAAAATAGATATTGCAATCCACTCTCTCCATACGGTACATCTAAGTTAGCTCAAGAACATATATTAAGAAATTACCATCAGATGTATGGTATTGATTATGTAAATGTTAGAATTTTTAATTGTACGGGACCTAGAAAAACTAATGACTTTATCTCTGATATGTGTAGGAGAGTTGTTAATAAAGAGTTTCCTATACGGGTTGGAAATTTGAAAGGAGTTAGATCAATTGTAGATGTAAGAGATTTGACAGAGGGATTATATCTTTGCCAAAATATTAAAAATGAAACAATTAACCTGGGATCAGATGTTTCCTTGTACATCTCAGATATTTTTAATCAGATAGTAGGTTCAAATGAAAATTATTATATTGATGATAGTCTCTTAAGACCAACTGATGAACCTATCATTATTGGAAACATAGGCAAAGCAAAAAATATTTTAGGTTGGACACCTAAGATTAGTTTAGAAAAAACAATTAGTGATACACTCGATTACTGGAAAAATTTATGAAAGTAGCATTATGTTTATCGGGTCAACCTAGACTTATTCCTGAGTGTGCTCCATATATTTTAGAAAATATGTGTGAGGGATATGATGTGGATGTATTTTTTCACTTTTGGTTTGATGAAAAATTACAAACGCAACCATACAAATACGGAGGAGATGGTGAGTGGCAAAATCAGAGGATATCTTCCTCAGCAATTGAAGATGCTCTAAAGATATACAATCCAAAACTTTACAAAGTGGAGGAGAGTAAAACCTTTAAAGACTCTACTCTTCATACAGACTATGCATATTATCCAGAGACAGCAAGATTAGTCCCTTGGTCTGTACATTGGCAAGAGTCTGAAGAACCAGATTATATTGATAGGATGGTTAATAACTGGATGTCATATCATTACAGTCTTAATCAGGTTAATTTACTGAGGAAAGAATATGAGTATACAAATAACTTTAAGTATGATTGGGTTGTAAAATTAAGAAGTGATTGTGAACCCAGACAAAAGATTTGTTATGAGCAATATGATAAATCTATGGTAAACTATTCTGGATGGCTGAATCAACCAGACGGTATGATTAACGACTGGTTGGACTTTGGTGGATCTAGAGCAATGGATGTCTTTATGAGTACATTTAATTATATGGAAGTATTAATGGAAAGATGTAAAAACGAGTTTGGAGGTGCTTGGTCTAATGAGATGCTACATAGAAAAGCACTTGATGTATTTGGAATTGATCACCAACCACATTCATTCGTTGTAACTGTACCAAGATTTTAATTATGTTAAAAACAAAGGTAATTGTGTGGGGTTTCCCTTTGGATACCCATACTCATTCTTATACTCACTCTGCATTGTATAATGCATTTAAGTATCTTGGGTATGATACTTATTGGTTTCATCATCAGAACTATCCAGACCCTGCTATATTCGATTATTCAAACTCACTCTTTATTACGGAAGGGTTTGCAGATATAGATATTCCAGTTTTAAGTTCATCCACTTACTTCGTTCATAATGCAGTCAATCCTGGCAAGTATCTTGAGAAGGATGCCAGACTAGTTGATATTAGATTTAATGTAAGTGAAATTAATGATTACAACTATAACATGGTTGTTAATAAAAAAGAATTTACAGAGATTGATTCGGTAAGTTTTTATAATCCCAAGGCAGACGATAGTGTTCTTGGTGATAGATATAAAAAAGGACTGAGCGGATATGAGGCTCTTCATACTATTTGGGCAACAAATCTACTTCCTCATGAAATTAATTTAGAAGATAGATTTATTCAAAGAGAAAATAAATTTTATTTTATTGGAACCCTTGGCGGAAGTCCTGCTCTTGAAATGCAAAAGGTAACACAGACTTTACAAGAACTTGGAATTCCTTTTGCTCATCGAGATCCTTGGAGCAATCCTTGCACCTTTGAAGAAAATAAATCATACATGCAGAAGTCTATTATATCGTTAGATGTTCGTGGTAGTGATGCATATCATACGAACTCTGATGGTAAACTGGAACTGCATGGCAAACCAGTTACTGGTGGAAACCATAAAAAAATTGGATTTATTCCATGTAGAATTATCAAGCAAATGAGTTTTGGTAGACTACCAGGAACAAATTCTTCAGCTGTAAAAGATTTGTTTGGAGATTATGTTATCTACAATGATGACGAATCTAAATTACCAATCGACTGTTTAGATTTTGAAAAAAATGCTAATCATGATTTAATGTATGAGTGTATGAGAAATGTTCAAGAAAATCATACGTTTATAAATCGTGCCAATGCAATTCTTAAAGTATTCAATAAGGAGGTTTGAAGATGTCTGCAACTATTATTACTGCACTCTATGATATTAATAGAGATAAGAAGGGGGATGGAAGAACCTTTGATGAATATCTTTCATGGTTCAAAGGGACTCTAAAAGTTAAGACTCCAATGGTTATTTTTGTAGATGAATCTTTGAAAGGATTTGTTGAAGAGAATAGAAAAAATTTACCAACGAAGATTATTGCAGAACCTCTTGAAGAGGTTCCTTATTATCATTTGAATGATAGGATACAGGAAGTTTTAGATGATCCTGATTACAAGAATAAAATCGGTGCTCCTGATAGAGTCGAATGTAAACTGAGTCTTTATAACGTAATCATCTATTCTAAGTTTTCTTGGGTAAAGAAAGTTATTGAAGATAATCCATTTGATAGTGAATACTTCATGTGGATGGATGCTGGACTGTCTAGATTCTTCGGACCACACGAAGTTGATGTAACTGAACCTTATCCATCGAACGACGCTCTGGAGGCGTTAGTAGACTCCAAGGAGAGCGTATTAATCCAGGTTCAGTCTTCGTTCTACCCCGACTTAGTTACGAAGGAGAAATTTGGTGTAGAGGATCTGTGGGATGCTAGATCATTTGTTATGGCTGGATTGTGGGGAGGAGGATCTGAATCTCTTTCTAAGTTCTGTGATTTAATCGATGATGTTCTTGTCAACAAAATGCTGAAGAACAATCTTATTAATAATGAACAGGTTGCCATGGCATACGTTTATAAAAACAATGACGATATGTTTGCTGTATTTGAAAATGAGGCACATCTTCATAGACAATATGAAATTATGTCGGAATTGCAGTCGTGAAAAAATCAATACTTATTGAACTAAGAGCAGCTGTTGCCATAGATGATTATGTTCAGAAAAAGGATTATGTTCAGTCCAGGATAGATGATTACTCTAGAGGATTGGAGATTTTCTTTAATAAAATAGATACCTCTAAATGTGATGTTGTTTTTGTTGAAAACACTTGTAAAGATGAAGATCAACTACCACAACAGATATTAGATTCTATTCCCAAAGGCACTTTCTTGTTTGTTAAAAGGAAAAATGACTATGGAAGATATAATAATGGAGGTGGTGATATTGAAATGTGGAAAGAGTATCAAGAACAAATACGTGAATACGATTATTTCTTTCATTATGAACCTAGAATGATTCTAGATGATGCTTCAATGATTGAATCTTTCTTAGACAATCCCAGAAACCTTTTCTGTATTGAAGATAATACTATCTTTCCCTGTGTTAAAACAGGATACTTTGGTGTTAAAGTGTCGGACTTTATGGAGTATCTCGATAGTATTGATTTGGATAAGTTTGCTCCTCCACCACCAAAAGATGGAGTTAATATTGAGAATAGTATGAGAGATTTTTGGGAAACCAGAGATACGGATTTTCAATCAGATGTAAAGTATTGCACAAGGAGATGGTATGACGCAACTTTTGGAAATGGATACTCAAAATATTAAATCATCTTACAAGACAAATAGTTACGATAAGGTATTTCAATCTATTTGTTTTGCTCTAAATCCAAAAAAGATAGTTGAATTTGGAATACTAGAAGGTTATTCTTTAGATTGCTTTGTTGAATACGCCAAGAATGCATTAATAGATGCTAATGATCTGTTTGATGATTTTCCTTATAATGCTGCAGACTATGGATTTGTAACTAACAAATACGAAAACAATCCTAATGTTTCTATTAACAAAAAAAATTTCTACGATTCTGTTGATGACTATGAAGATGATTCGATAGATATTCTTCACATCGATATTGCAAATAATGGTGATGTATTTGAATTTGCAATTAACAATTATCTTCCAAAGGTTCGTGGAATGATGATACTAGAAGGTGGTTCTGCTGACAGGGATTCTGTCGAGTGGATGGTCAAGTATCAAAAACCTATGATACAACCAGTATTGCAAAAGTATTCTAATAGTGTTAGAATAGAAGTTATAGAGGATTATCCATCAATTACATTGATTTCAAAATGAAAGTAAAAGAAAGTATCATACCTCTCTTCAAAGTCTTTATGGCAAACGAAACTTCTGAAGAAGTGCCTAAAGTTTTGATGTCTGGGTTTATTGGTCAGGGCCCTAAAGTAGAAGATTTTGAATCCTTACTTAAAGGATATTTTAATAATTCAAATGTAGTTACAACAAATGCTGCTACTTCCGCTGAACATATTGCTCTTCATATGTTAAAGAGGAATGAAAAAAATGTGAAAGGATATCATGGTGTTGCTTTTGTTGAAAATCAATGGGATGGTATTGGACCAGAAGATGAAGTCCTTACCACTCCTTTGACTTGTACCGCAACTAATTGGCCAATCCTTGCTAATGGGATGAAGTTAAAGTGGGTTGATGTTGATCCAAATACCTGCAATATGGATTTGGATGATTTGGAAAGAAAAATTTCTCCAACCACTAAAGTAATCATGGTAGTTCATTGGGGAGGGTATCCTGTTGACCTTGATAGATTAAAAGAAATTCAAGAAAAAGCATATCAACTATATGGATTCAGACCAGCAGTTATTGAAGATTGTGCTCATGCCTTTGGATCAACTTATAAAGGATCTAAAATCGGTAACCATGGAAATATCTGTACATTCAGTTTCCAAGCAATCAAACATCTAACCACAGGTGATGGTGGATGTGCTATCTTCCCTTATGAAAATCAAGTGAAGAGAGCAAAACTACTTCGTTGGTATGGAATTGATCGAGAAGATAATCGTAAAGATTTTAGGTGCGAGAGTGACATTTCAGAGTATGGATTTAAGTTCCATATGAATGATATCAATGCTACCATTGGTATTAATAATTTACCCGGAGTAAAGTTAAATATTAATACCACCATTGACAATGCCAACTTCTATAATCAAGAGTTGATAGATGTTCCTGGTGTAACTCTTCTTGAAAATAAGTCTGATCGTCAATCATCCTACTGGATATACACGATGAAAGTTGAAAGGCAGCAAGACTTTATGAACAAGATGAAGGAATGTAATATTATGGTAAGTAGGGTTCATGAACGAAACGATATTCATTCATGTATGTCTGAATTTAAAACGGATCTTCCTAACCTAGATAAGTTGGTAAAAGAAATGATTTGTATTCCTGTTGGATGGTGGGTGACACCAGAGGACAGACAATATATCGTAGATTGTATTAAGGATGGTTGGTGATGGAATTGGGCAAAAAGTTTTCTTTTGATAAGGAGGAGTATAAGTTTCGATTTGAAATTGAAGAGATGTTCCAGAGTTATAATCTAGAATATGTTCACAAGTGGGAAGATTGTAATTTTAAAAAACTCACGTTCGATACAGATCAACGCACAAAATTGCACAAAAGATTCTATAGTAAAGTAAGGGAATCTAATTTTTTAAATGTGTATACTAAATTTTTAGAAGAAAAAATTCTACTCCTTTTTAAAGAAGATATTTTATACCAAAAGATACCAACTTTTAGAGCACAAGTCCCCAATAACATTTCTGTGGCAGAGTTTCATAAGGATAAATCCTATAGTCATAGTCCTTATGAAGTCAATATATTTTTACCGATCACACCAGCAAAGGATAGTTCTACCATTTGGGTAGAATCAAAAGAGGATCTGGGTGATTACAAACCCATGAATGCTGAATATGGAGAGTATTACATTTGGAATGGATCTAATTTGAAACATGGTAATAAAATTAATACCACGGGGATGACTAGATTTAGTGTTGATTTTAGAATCCTCCCATATAATCTTTATCGGGAAGATGATATTAAAGAAACTGTTACAACAAAAACTAAACTAAAACTTGGAAGTTATTTTGAATTAATGAGGTACAACAATGACTGAAGCTCCAGATTACGTGAACATACGATATCCAGCAAGGTTCCTGGATCAGTATAAAATTGATGGATGTATTAATATTGACACTGAACCTTTTTTTGAAAGGCAAGAATGCTATCCAAAATTTCAGGAGCATCTAGTTGATTTTAAAAATCTTCTGATTGATCTTGTGGATAGAGGAGAGAGTAAAACTTTTTACAAGTTTGGTGATGGTGACTATTGGTTCCTGAAAGGAATTCCATCTGGAAGTGCAACGCCTGGAAGAAGAGCTCTTGCCAAATCTTACAGTGAAATTAATCATCCGCAGTTTGTTGATGGTTCTAAACTTTGTGATTACTATACCTGTGAGATCTATACACATAATAGACAATTCTTCAGGGAAGTGATTCCCAATCAAAAGATTCATTATCCTGCTGAGTATGGTTATGCTTTGATTGCAAACAAATGGTTCTTTGAAACATTTGCTGGAAAAATTGGACTCATGGGCGCAAGCACCAAAATGAATTTGGTAAGTGAATTGATGGGTGCAGAGCAATACCAAGAGTATCTTGGTCTAGAGAAATTTGAAGATTATATCTCTCTACCACAGAAGTTTGCATGTGATGATTTGGATGCAACTGAGGCAATGGTTGGAGAACAACTTGAAAAATCAAGTTCAAAGATTTTTCTGATGGGAATGGGGCACGTCAAGTCTGGTCTTATACATAGATTGAAGAAATACACAGACGCTGTATTCCTTGATGTAGGTGCTGGAATTGATGCAATTGCTGGTATAATTGATATAGGACGACCTTATTTTGGTGACTGGACCAATTATCAAATTGATGAGAAGGATCTATATGAAAATGTAGATTATCTTGGATATGAAGCCCTAGGAAAACATATTTTACTAGAAAGAAATCTATGAAACCTCCAAGTAAACACTGTGTAGAAGTAACAACAAAAATTGGTTGTTCCAATGTTTGTGAGTATTGTCCACAGTCTACATTAATTAGTAGATATCGAGAGAGGATAGGGAAAGAAGAGGACACAATGATGTCTTTAGAAACCTTTAAAAAATGCATCAGTACGATGCCCAAGGATAAAATCAGTTTAAACTTTACTGGATATGTTGAACCTTTTTTAAATCCTGAGTGTGCTGACATGCTAATCCACACTCATGAGATGGGGTTTGATCTACTAGTCAATACTACTCTGATGGGTTTGACGAAAGAGCAATGGGATAAAATGAGTGAGATTCCATATGATTGTAATGTTCACTTACCATCCGGATCATACTTTGAGATGATCGGCGTCAAAATTCCAATTCAGTATTATGAAGAAGGTGGTAAAAAGTATCCAGAGTTGACTGATGAATATTATGATATGTTAAACTATATCCTAGAGAATCCTAATAAATGGTCAATCAATTTTCATTGTCATGGTGATCTTCATCCCTTGCTTAATGACCTTGCTAGGCATTATAATGTTGGTGTCAGAGATATTAACAGTAGGGCTATGAATTTGCTTTTGGAAAAGACTCAGAAAGTCCCTCCCGAACAAAATATTCGAGGAAAATGTCCAAGAGTATATCAAAATGTTTTATTACCAGATGGATCTCTTGCCTTGTGCTGTCAGGACTATGGTTTAGATGAGATTATGGGAAATCTCTTAGAAAATACCTGGGATGAATATATTAATTCTGAACATGTTCAAGATATTAGAGCGAATGGTGCTGACCTTTGTGATTACTGTGAGGAAGAAATTGATTATAGGGGTGAAGAAAAGTGGGCTGAGTGGAGAAAACCACAACAAATTAGATAAACTATAGGTATCGTTATGAAAGTAGCAATTGTTGGACCAGGTATTATGCCCATCCCTCCTACAGGATGGGGTGCTGTTGAGATTCTTATTTGGGATCAAAAACTAGCTCTCGAAAAATTGGGTCATGAAGTATTAATTGTTAATACACCAAACCCAAATGATATTTTAAAAGAGATTGATTCTTTTGATCCTGACTTTGTTCATGTTCAATATGATGATTTTGTTGAATTAGTTCCTCACATTAGATATCCTTGTGCAATTACAAGTCATTTTGGGTACTTGGAACAACCAAATAAATGGGATTATTATGGACCTAGAGTTGCTGAAAAGTTTGAAAAAATAAAACCAAATGTATTCTGTTTGTCTCAAGGTATTAAAGATACTTACAGAAGTATGATGGGATTTAAAGATGAAAATCTTTTCGTTACTCCTAATGGTGTAAATCTTGATTTGTTTAGAAAAACCGAGAAAGCAGAGTATCCGCATAGATCAATCTATCTTGCTAAGATTGATTACCGCAAGAGACAGTATCTGTTCCAAGGAATTGATAGTTTGTGGTTTGCTGGTAATAACTCTGATTCTAGATTTGATGTCAGTAAGAGATGGTTGCAAGAATGGTCTAAAGATAAACTCTATAATGAACTCACTGACTATGGTAATCTAGTTCTTCTAAGTGATGGTGAAGCACATCCTCTAGTATGTCTTGAAGCATTTGCTGCCGGTCTAGGTGTCGTTGTTAGTGAATGGGCAGCAGCTAATCTTGATGTAAGTAAGGATTTTATCACTGTGATTCCTGAGGATAAGATCGCAGATATGGTATTCTTAGAATCTGAAATTGTTAAAAATAGGAAATATTCTGTTGAGAATAGAAAAGAAATTCTAGAGTATGCAAAGACATTTGAATGGTCAAATGTAGTTGAACAGCATTACGTTCCTGCAATGGAGAAAATTATAAACAGAAATAAAGATAAGGTTGCAATATGTTTTATTGGAACTGGTAAGTATATTGATTTTCTTCCAAAGTATTGGGAAAATGTAGAATCTAATTTTTTACCAAATACTGAGAAAGAATTTTTTGTATTTACTGATGGCGAATTAGAAGGGACTCCTGATAATGTAACTGTCGTTCAACAAAAACATCTTGATTGGCCTTATGTTACTTTGTTGAGATTTGAAATTATCAACAAGGCAAAGAAAGAACTCTCAGGATTTAGTAGGGTTATCTTTATGGATGCGGATACTTTGGTAGTTGATACTGTCACTGAAGAGGAGTTTCTTTCAGATAAACCTTTGTTCGGTGTACATCATCCATGTCACTTCTTAGGTATGCAACCTCATGATAAGCATCCAGGTGCCTTTGAAACGAATTCTAAATCTAAGGCAGGGATTCTGGATGGTGATGATGTGTCTGTTTACTTCCAGGGATGTCTATGGGGTGGACAAGTTCCCTATGTTCTTGATATGGTTGATGAATTGGAATCTAGAACTCAAAAAGATCTTGATAATGATATCATCGCGCAATGGCACGATGAAAGTCAGATGAATAAATTCTTTGCCGAAAGGAGAGAAGACGTTCATGTACTTCAACCTGAATATGCATACCCAGAAGTATTCAAACAGTCATGCAACTTTGAACCAAAAATTGTTCACCTAGCAAAAGATAATTCGGAGTATCAAGTATAATGATTCAAAGTTTTAGAGTTTTTTTGTGGGGAATAGTTGCTGAACTTGAATATAAACTTTATCCCTGGAAAACTAATACTCCTCCCGACTGGGCTGCTAGTAAATATAATCTTGATATTGATATCAAAGATCCATATGACCAAGATAATATTTACTATGACTGGATAAAAGGTCAGAACGAAAAAATCAATAAAATAGAA
>Ga0209336_10000798_pt1 | contig 15835 bp, 20 predicted proteins | sample LinPmetageLP32_FD_184042 | JGI IMG/M metagenome (GOLD analysis project Ga0209336, IMG submission 184042) | Marine viral communities from the Pacific Ocean - LP-32 (SPAdes) (version 2) | ecosystem: Environmental > Aquatic > Marine > Oceanic | place: Pacific Ocean | collected 2009-08-23 | reverse complement strand
ATCCTGCAAGCACCAACGCAGCAGACATAATAGCTTTTGTAATCGATGATCCAATGGTGGTTTTTGAGATCCAAGCAGACGCTGCTTATCCAATAGCAGACCTCTTTGGAAACCACGATATCGTATATACTACGGCTGGAAGCACTGTAACTGGAATTTCTGGCGCAGAGCTGAAAGTGACTGATGGTGGGACAGCCACTACACTTTCTGTCAAGGCTATTGACATATCTCAAGATCCAGAAAATTCAGATGTAACCGCAGCGCACACTAACGTGTTAGTTGTAATCGAAAACCACATATTCGGCGTGAAAGGCGCAGGATTAGCTTAATAAAGGAGATGATTTATGGCTATTTCTAGAGCACAGCTCGCCAAAGAATTGGAGCCGGGACTTAATTCGTTGTTCGGGATTGAATATAATACTTACAATCAAGAATACACAGAGATCTTCAGTGTAGAAGATTCTGATCGTGCTTTTGAGGAAGAAGTGCTGATCACTGGATTTGGCTCCGCGCCAACTAAGACAGAGGGTCAGAGCGTTTCTTTTGATAACGCAAACGAAAGCTACACAGCCCGTTATACGCACGATACAGTCGGGTTGGCTTTTGCCCTTACTGAAGAAGCGGTCGAAGACAATCTTTACTCGTCACTGGGTAAGCGATACACCAAAGCACTTGCACGATCTATGGCTAATACCAAAGAAGTGAAAGGTGCTGATGTGTTGAACAACGCTTTTAGTTCTTCGTTCACAGGTGGTGATGGAGTGTCTTTGATTAACACTGCGCATCCGCTTGCTGGTGGCGGCAGTGCCGCTAATAGGGCGACCACAATGGCCGACCTTAACGAAACCAGTCTCGAAGATGCGTTAATTGACATTTCAACTCTTACTGATGACAGAGGGTTAACGATCTCTGTTCAAGCAACAAAGCTTGTGGTTCCCCCACAATTAACTTTTGTTGCTGACAGGATTTTAAATTCTGATGGTAGGACTGGAACTGCTGACAACGACATCAACAGCATCAAAAACACTGGCGTAATCCCACAAGGTTACACAGTGAATCACTACTTGAGTGATCCAGATGCTTTCTTCCTTCTAACCTCAGTTACTGAGTCAGGGGAAGGTCTGAAGATGTTTCAAAGAACTGCGATGGAAACCTCAATGGAACCTGATTTTTCAACAGGTAACATCCGGTACAAGGCCCGTGAACGGTACTCTTTCGGCTTCTCTGATTGGAGAGGCGTGTATGGTTCACAAGGCGCATAACAAAGCGCATAAAAAGAAAGGGGCGAAAGCCCCTTTTTTTATCCAAACAAAAATTTTTCAAAAGCAATAATAAAATCTTTTTCAAAAACCTCTTTGCCATTTCCACAAGCTGGGGAACTGCTGGCTAAAGAGTAGCGAGTTTTTGGAAGCCCAAGCTCAACGTATTTTTGATTTTTTGTGTCCCATGAGCCCAAAACCTTGGTTCCATCTTCGTCTTGTTTGACTCTGAATCCACTTGGCAAAATTGCCCCTAATTCAGTAACAACAGAAACTTCATCACCATTTAAATATATTTTTGCATTCAACATTTTTATTTCTCCAGCCTCTGGTTAGGGGTAGTAAGTTAAAGTCAAACCTTTGCTGACTTCGTTTTGTAAGACAATCAATTCGACATAAGCCTTTTTGCTCTCTTCAGAAATTTTATCGAACCCCTGCTTTTGCATGATTCGCACAATGTGATCAATGCCTTGGAACAAAGCATTTGGATCAACTCGATCTCGATTGTCAGCTTCGCAATTTAAATCAAACTGTATTTCATCACTGGTTGTTTCTGCCTGTTCGTACTTTGTTGATGGATCATACATTTTTTAATTTCTCCTTCAGTTCAGAGCTATTAAAACATATATCGTGTCGTTATGCAAGTCTTTGTATGAATATATTCAACTTGACATTTATCTGCACATCTGTATAATGGGCTTTGAACTCAAAGGAAACCAAGCATGGAACAATTAGTCAAAAACGTAGAACAAAGACTTGAGGCTTTTATAATCAAGTCTGACGCTGCTCGAAAGGCTTATCAGGATCGTGTAATTGCGAAGGGCGAATCCTTAAACAATGGCTTGAAACCAACCCTTGGGTCTGGTGGAAGACTTCACGCTCCAACTGATTTTTATACATATGAGTGGGAAGTCGATGAGTCATTGATGGAAAAAGAATTCATGGCTGGTGAGTTTTTGCCTTGGGACAGGTTCTTTAACCCTGATCAATTGGTTTTTACTTCGTATGAACCTAGCAAGAGTGGTCGCAGGATTGACTATGTTGAACTCAAGATGGCTGAAGATTTGATTAAGTCATTTTCTGATTTACAAATTGGTGTAAGTAAGGGCAAAGAGTTTGAATCTGATGGCAAATATGTTTGTCATGTTTATGTTGGCACTCGATGCACAGAAGCGTTTGAGATGATAGAAGATTTTGTTTATGGGCCACAAAGAGAAGCTGCTCGAATCGAGAAAGAAAAAGAAAAAGCAATCTACGAAGCAGCAGAGCCTGTGCCAACTGGCAGGGTGGCAATCACTGGCACAGTCTTGGGAACCAAAGCGCAGGATACCCAGTTTGGCACTGTTTACAAAATGTTAGTTCAAGACGATAAAGGCTTTAAAGTTTGGGGTTCAATACCAAATTCTTTGCCAAACCCTAAAGGCAGAACAGTCACATTCATGGCAGCAGTTGAGCCTTCTAAAGATGATCCAAAGTTTGGATTTTTCAAGAGGCCAACCAAAGCTGAGTTCACAGATTCAATTGAGGAGATTGCATGAGAATAGAAGGAAACATAGTTGAGGCAGCAGTAGGTAAAGAATGCCACGCAACAGAGGAAGATTATCACGTCAGAGAATATGGAGATCGTCAGGAGTATGACCCAGTTGCAGACAAGACTTTTTACAGCATTATTGCGAAGACTGAGGAAGGTAAAGTCTTTAGACACCATTATGTTTTTTGTTTAGACGATCACAAAAAAGCTGAGAAGTTTGCGAACAAGATTAACGAAACTGATAGAGAATGGGACGAAGATTGCTGGAGATTTGATCGTTACATTTATGGGTCTGTTGCTTTTCAGAAAAACGAATCACACGCAAATTACATGATGATGGACGAAGAAGAGAAAGCATTTCATTATGGCTAATTTTAGCCTAAAATTGTGTGGTCATTATGGCGAGAACAATAACGTTTAAGCTGGTTCAACAACACAGGAGAACTGTACATGACTACTCATTTTACAAGTGGAGTAACAAACGTTTCAGCAGATGGAACGCTTGGTAAATTAAAAGCTCCAGCACCGCAAAAATATCACAGTTACTTTAATGACTTTGACACTTATTTAGCGTCTGATTGGACAATTACAACAACAGAAGATGGCACAGGATCTGCGACTGAAGCGTTAGCTGATGGAGATGGAGGTCTTTTGTTGGTAACGAACGCTGCTGGAGACAACGACAATGACTTTTTCCAGTTAGTTAAAGAAGGTTTTAAGTATGAGGCTGGCAAGCAACTGGCGTTTAACATGAGATTTAAAACCAATGACGCAACACAATCTGATATTGTTGCTGGCTTGCAACTCACAGACACAAGCCCTCTCGATGTCACTGATGGGGTTTTTTTCCTAAAGTCTGATGGAGCCACAACTGTCACCTTCATAGTCGAAAAAGACAGCACTCAGTCCACTTTGGATTTACCCAATGCGCTCGCTGATGACACTTTTATGACTGTAGGGTTTGTGTATGACCCAAAAGATCAAAAGTTTCATGTTTTCCAAAACAATGTTTTGGCCGGCACAGTGGTAAGCACTAATGTTCCTGATGACGAAGAGTTAACGCTTTCATTTGGCATTCAAAATGGTGCTGCTGCTGCAAAGACTTTGACTGTCGATTATATTGGCGCACACAAAGAGCGAACTGCTGTCACTGAACTTTAACAGGAGGTGAGCAATGGCTGATGCTGTAGCGTCACAAACTATTCAGGATGGTGAGCGCACTGCTGTTTTAAGATTCACTAATATCAGTGATGGCAGTGGTGAATCTGCTGTAAAAAAAGTAGACGTTTCTGCTTTAACTTCAAACTCGCTAGGACAAGCTTGTACTGAAGTTTCTATTCAACGTATTTACTGGGCTACTGTTGGCATGTCAGTACAGTTGGATTTTGACGCAAGTACAAATGTGTTGGCGATTGGGCTTCCAGCAGATTCGACAGGTGATGAATACTATGACAATTTTACTGCGATCCCAAACAACTCAGGATCAGGTAAGACTGGAGACATAGATTTGACAACCACTGGACACAGCAGTGGCGACACCTACATGATCATCCTTGAGTTAATCAAGAAGTACGATTAGTAGATGGCGATTTCCAGATCGCAAATGCCCATGCAGGTGTCACCTTCCTTTGAACAGGAGGGTGGCATTCGCTATCTCAACAATGGTGGGACAGCAGAAGATCCAAATATTGGTCAAGGATCTGCGATGTTTGCAAATATTCTTGGGAACCAGATGGGATTTAGAAATGTTCCTTTTCTGGGAAGCAGATTAACAAATTTGGCAGACACTGGATTTCAAAGAGCAGGTCAAAGATTGCAGTTTTTGCCCGGTGCTAAAGGAATTGGAAATCTTATAAATAGAGTTGGCAGAAGAGTTAATCAATTTAACCAATTTCGAGAAGCTTTTAATCCAATGTCTTATTTGACAAACCCTAACCCCAAAGGTGGTGGAATTTTTAATTTGAGGGGGAAAGGTGGCCCATTAGGGTTTGGTTTGCTTGGCAGCAGAAGACCTCCAAGACAACAAATAGATTCTAGCATGATGAACACCAGACAAGACGTTCAGAACTTTGTGGAAAGCTTGGGTCAGTCTCAGTCTCAGCCTCAATCTACGTCAATGGATTTCAACGATATGTCACAGGCTCAACAAATGTCTGTAATTGATCCATTCGCAGGACAGGGGCCAATAGGACCGGGAATGGATTTAGATTCTTATGGGTTTGGTCAAAGCATTCAAAGACCTGATGCTACAGGAATTGCTGAGTCAGTTAACAGGCAGGTAATAGAAAGTTTGCCTTTCTACGAGCAAAACATATCAATCCCAGAAGGTAATTTTTACAGGTTAATTGACAAAAAAACAGGGAAAGAAATCGTGTCAGGAAGACACCATAAAGATTATAGACCCAGAGGCCCATCTTTTTCTAGGATGGGTGGATCTCTTTAACTAGACAAGGAAAACAAATGTATAAAAGAACAAAAGGCGCAGCGATGAAGAAAAAATCCAAAGGCGGTGCAATGCGTAAGATGTCCAAGGGTGGAGCCTTGAAAAGAAAAATGTCAAAAGGTGGCACTCTCAAAAAAATGAATGAGGGTGGAACTGCTAAGAAAAATACAGCAGGGTCAAGCATGACTCGCGCAGAACGTCTGTTGGAAAGCAATGGCAACTCAAAAAATTTGACTGCTGCCCAGCGCAAAGCGTTTAACAAAAAACTAAGAGAAATAACAGGTGCTGCTGTTACACCCAGAGAAATGAAAGCAGAATTGAGAAACTTTATGAAAGGGCTGTAATTGTCGTATCTGATAAGCAACATCCCACACTTCAAGGTGTGGGTGAGGCGTGAATTTACTTACAACCACGAACAATATCATGACGAATATTTACATGGATTGGCGATTGCAGTTAACACAATTCCTGACAGGTCTTTAAGTTTTCAAGTCGTTTTTACTGGTTGTGAAGCTGATTGTGATGACTGGGATGAAGGCAATATTCATGGTGGGGCAATGTGGGCGAGAATGCCAATCCAAGGGCTTGTCTGTGACATGCCTATGGAAGACTTTCCAAGACCTATGAATGATCATTTATGCCAACCTTGGGATTGTGAGTCTCGAAATCATTCTGTAATGGTTCTTGATCGCGTAAGCTCCTCGCCTTGGATTGCTAAGATCGATGGGGATTTTTACACATCTAAGTATTTGTTTACTGTAGATTACACTGATTCACATATTGCTGATGACCCTGCCCAACACAAACAAAGCCATGTATTATGTATTACAGAAGAAGGTAAATGGAAAGGAAATTTGGTGGCTTTGCCTAACAACAGAGTCAGGGCAACATCTCCAGCACTTTGGGTGACAGGTGAGGGTGCTCCAGACTTTAAACCTTCTCAATGGGCGCATTCAGCAGAAGGTCATGACAGTTATCTTGATCCATCGATTACCTTCAATAATTTATACGAGGACTAAATGGCTACAAGTGATTCTAAAAACTTTGAACCAGATGTTGCTGAGTATATCGAAGAAGCATTCGAAAGGTGTGGTCTTGAAGTAAGAACTGGATACGATCTCAAGACAGCAAATAGATCTTTAAATCTAATGCTTGCAGAGTGGGCAAATCGTGGATTAAACCAGTGGACAATTACACAAAAGACTGTTGCCTTAGTTAAAGACGATGGCGAATACAATATTGATTCTACAAATGCGACTGCTCCAATTGATGTGCTAGATGCTTTTGTCAGAGAAACCATTGGATCTGATATAACAGATTTACCACTCACTAAATTGAGCAGGGCTGAATACAGTCACATTGCAACAAAAAACAGCACTGGAAAGCCAAGTCAGATATTTGTGAACAAACAGATTACCCCCACTATAACCCTTTGGCCTGTGCCTGATAAGTCAGACACCTACACTGTTTACATGAATGTTCTAACGAGAATGGATGATGCAGATGCAGCAACAAACACGTTAGACATGCCTTTCAGGTTTTATCCCTGTCTGGCTGCTGGCTTGGCTTACTATCTTTCGATGAAACGCGCCCCTGAAAAGACAATGTTTTTAAAACAAATTTATGACGAAGAATTTATTAGGGCTTTGTCTACTGATCAGGAAAGAGCTTCATTTTATGTATCTCCTAATTTTAGAGGTTACAACACAGCGTAATGTCATCTTTTTCGACAGGCAAATATGCTTATGGAATCTGTGACATAACTGGTTTCAGATACAAACTTAAAGACATGAAAAAAACATGGGATGGTTTTCTTGTTGGCCCAGATCAATGGAGTCCCAAACACCCTCAAATAGACAGAAGAGCAAGCCCTGTCGATCCACAAGCGATAAAGGACGCAAGACCTGACAGCAGTGAGGATGCAAATTTTTTTACTGTTTATACCAATGTGGGTAATGGTAAACTGGGAGCGCAATTAGATACTTTTGAGGTGACTTGTAGCGTTGGAAGCGTGACAATTACGACATGAGTTTTACGTTAGCGACATTAAAGACTGCAATTCAGGATTATCTGGAGGTTAGTGAAACTACCTTTACAAATAACCTAAATAATTTTATTAAAGAAAGCGAAAGCAGAATCTTTAAAATGGTTCAGCTTCCTGAACAAAGAAAGAATGTTCAAGGAGCGACTGCAGGTAGTAATCGTTTTCTGGCAACTCCAGACGATTTTTATGCTCCTTTTAGTCTGGCAGTAATCTCTTCAAGCACATATCACTACTTGGATTTTAAACATCCCAGTTTTATCAAAGAGTATTCATCATCGACTGCAACAACTGGAAGACCAAAATATTACAGCTTGTTTGATGAGACTGCTTTTGAATTAGCCCCTATTCCTGACGCAGCTTACACTGTTGAGTTGCATTATTTACACAAGCCAGCAAGCTTGACTGCTGGCTCTGATTCTGGAACCACGATTTTGTCAAGCGATCATCCTGATGCCTTACTTTATGGAGCCTTAACAGAAGGAGCTATTTTTCTAAAAGAAGCCCCTGATGTTGTAGGCAATTTTGAAGCACGATTTAAAGAGGCAGTGGCAAGGATGAAGAATCTTAGTGAAGGCAGAGAAACCAGAGATGAATATCGATACGACTTGCTGCGGCAAGGCGTGTCTTAGTGCGTCCTGTTAAATCCCTAAAAGGTAAAAAAATTGCGATTGTAGGATTAGGTCATTCGCAAATAGATTTTGTCATAGGATTAGAAAACTCTGTTGAGTATGATGAGGTCTGGGGGATAAATTCAGCAGCAGCAGCGTTTCGTGTGGATCGCTTGTTTATGTTAGATCCAGCCTCTCGATTTTTGGATAGTAGTGACGCAGGAAGGCAGACAGATGTCATGCGTAAAATTCTGCCAAAACTTGAAATACCTATTTACAGTTGTGAGCTAGATTCCAGAGTGCCAGCTTTGGTTAAGTATCCAGTTGACGAAGTTATTAATCACGCAAAATGTGCTTACCTCAACAACACAGTAGCCTACGCTCTTGCTTTTGCTCATTGGTGCAAAGTTGGTCAGCTTGATTTGTATGGTCTGGATTACTCCTACAAAACCAATCTTCATTTTGCAGAAGCTGGCAGGGCTTGCGTAGAGTTTTGGATCGCCAAGTGTATGTCAGAAGACATATTGATTGGCTCTTCTCCTAAGTCAACTTTGCTTGATCAGAACGTGCCCTTGCATGAAAGGCTTTATGGGTATCATCGTTTGCCTGATCCTATGGTAGCAATGCCATCATCAGATAAATGGTTAGTATGCAATGTCTCTGAGTTGCCTGTTAAAATGGCAGAAAATGGAATAGAAATGCCAGAGCAAATTAGTTCTCCAGAGCCATACAAAGGTTAGAAATGGGCAGAGATTACAAAAAAGAATATGAAAATTATCACAGCAGCCCAAAACAAAAAAAACGCAGGGCAGCAAGAAATAAAGCAAGAAGCTTGATGGAAGAAAAAGGCTTGGTTCACAAAGGTGATGGGAAAGATGTGCATCACAAAGATGGAAACACTGCAAATATGAAACTTAGTAATCTTTCAATTCAAAACAAAAGCACAAATCGATCTTTTCCTAGAAACAAAAATGCAGGAAAGAAGTATGCTTAAAGATCAAGCGTTTTCAGATTTAGGGAAAATCACAGTTGAGACTACAGTTAACAAGGGCCATGACCCTGAATTCTGGGCCAAAACCTTAACTGACAAGATTTGTGGGGTTTCAGAGCAAGCTCCTGATCACATTCGTCAACAAGCTTTGGCTTTTAAAAATTACATTTATCAGATAATATTAGAAGGAATTAAGAACGCCATAATCAGTGATCGAACCACTATAGTGGGGCTTCTCAACAGCCAAGGTCATGGGGATATGGCAAAGATTATAAAGGAGCTTTGACATGGCTATAACAAGTGCTATCACAACAAGTTTTAAGGTAGAAGCTTTAAAGGGCGTTCATAATTTTACTGCTGACAATGACCAATTCAAACTTGCGTTATATACCAGTTCAGCAACAATGGGTGCTGCTACTACAGCTTATTCAACTGCCCAAGAAGCTAGTGGAACTAATTATACAGCAAAAGGTGCGTTTTTAACGTCCATCACTCCAGTAGCTTCTGGAACCACTGCAATTGTAGATTTTTCTGATCTTACATTCGGGACAGCAACAGTTACGGCAAGAGGCTGTATGATATTTAATGAAGTTGCGAGTGGAGATCCTGCTGTTTGTGTGGTGGATTTTGGTGGAGACAAGACCAGCACTGCTGGAAACTTTACGATTGTGTTCCCTGCTGCAAACGCAACTGCTGCAATTATTCGATTAGCATGATACATGCCATTCGCAAAACTCAACTTCAAAGCAGGGATCGACAAAGAAAACACCAACTATTCTACTGAAGGCGGCTGGGTTGATGGGAACCTTGTTAGGTTTCGCAAAGGTCTGGTTGAAAAAATAGGTGGTTGGGTCAAGTCAGGAACTAATTATTTTCTAGGGCTAGGAAGAGCACTTCATTCATGGATTTCTTTGAGTGGGACTAGATATATTGGTATTGGCACAACCTTTAAGTACTACATTAAAGAGGGTGAAACTTATTATGATGTTACACCTTTGCGATCTACGACTTCTGCTGGTGACGTTACTTTTGCAGCAAGCAATGGCTCATCAACGATTACAATTACAGATACAGCGCATGGTGCAGAAAATAATGACTTTGTTACTTTCTCAGGAGCATCCAGTTTAGGTGGACTCGTAACTGCTGCTGTTCTCAATCAAGAATATCAAATCCTGCTGGTCACTAGCGCAAACGTCTATACTATCACGGCCAAAGACACATCTGGGGCAACTGTCACTGCAAACGCATCAGACTCAGGCAATGGCGGTGGCAGTGTAGTTGGTGCATATCAGATAAACGTGGGTTTAGATGATTATGTCAAAAGCACTGGTTGGGGAGTAGGAACATGGGGAGCAGGAACTTTTGGATCTGCCTCTGCAATATCATCTGTAAACCAATTAAGAATATGGACGCATGACAATTTTGGTGAAAACCTAATAATAAATGTCAGAGGTGCTGGCATTTACAGATGGTTAGAAAATAATGGAACCAGCGTAAAAGCAGCAGCGTTGTCTGGAATAAGTGGCGCAAATCAAGTGCCAACTGCTGGGTTACAGGTAGTGACCTCTGAAACAGACAGGCACTTAATTGTTCTTGGCGCAGACCCGCTTTCTGGAAGTTCAAGAACTGGAGCAATTGACCCAATGCTGGTTGCCTTCTCTGACTCTGAAAACGAATTAGAGTTTGAGCCAACCACAACAAATTCAGCAGGGTCTGTTCGACTGTCTTCAGGATCTTTAATTATTGGTGGATTAAAATCCAGACAGGAAATACTAATCTGGACTGACACTTCTCTTTACTCGATGAATTTCATTGGCCCTCCTTTAACATTTGCGCTGAACTTGATTAACGAAGGCGCAGGGCTGGTTTCTCCAAAGGGGGCAATCAACGCTCCAAATGGGGTTTATTTCGCAAGCAAATCTGGGTTCTATTTTTACAATGGATCAGTCAACAGATTGCCCTGCTCAGTTCAAGAATATGTGTTCAATGACTTAAACTTAGATCAGGCGTTCAAATGCTTTATGTCGTTAAACGCAGAATTTGGAGAGGTTTGGTTTTTCTACCCTAGCATCGAGGATGACACTGATGAAATATCCAGATATGTCATTTACAACTACGAGGAAAATTCGTGGTCAATAGGATCTTTGATTAGATACGCTTGGCTAGATGCCGGCATTGAAGACAAGCCAATGGCATCTGGTCAAGTATCATCATCAAGTTGTCTTTTCGAACACGAAAGTGGATTCAACGACAACACTTCATCAATGGATGGCGTTTTTATAGAATCAGCAGATGTTGATATAGGCGATGGTGACGCTTTTGCTTTTGTGAAAAAAGTTATCCCTGACATAGCTTTTGTAAATGACGTTGGTACATCTCAAAATGGGGCTGTTAACTTTGTGTTGAAAAGAAGAAATTTCCCCAACGAAACGTTATCAACTGACTCAACTTTACAGATTACAGCGTCTACAACGTACCAAAGTCTTAGATCCAGAGCTAGGCAAGTCGTTGTGAGGATCGAATCTGATGATGACAATGATTTTTTAGATCGTTTGAATTACAAGTGGAAGCTTGGAAGCACTAGGATGGATATTCAGCCCAGTGGCAGAAGATGAGCAAACTGCTCGAAACCAGACTTCCATTCTCTCAGGGTGAAAACGCATCTTCTGCAACGTTTAACAGGCTGGTAAGAATACTGGAAATTAACCTTGGATCATTTGATCCTGACGTTTCTCCACACTTTAACGCTGACGAAATATCAAGTTTAAGTTTTGCAACAGGTGCTATAATATTCAATACAACGAATGAAATACATCAGGCGTTTGATGGAACTGCATTCAGGGATCTCTATGCCCATCAAACCTACCCAACTGGCTTGGGGATTACAACCAGCATAGGAAGCGTAACGGTGACTACATCATGAGCGTTTTGGATCAAATTAACAATTTGTCTTTTGACACTATTGTCGCAAGCAATCCAAGAACTAATAGAAAAAGAAGCATTGATTCAGGGAAAAGGGATCAAGCTCCTATTTTCCCTCCCATTGAGATCGAAGTGCCTGAAGGATTTGATGAAAACCCTCTTGCGCCAAAAGATCCAAAAACAATGGAAGACTTCCTTCGCCTAAGATACGAGCAAGAAAGTTTTGAAAACATGTTTAGGGGTGGGGAAAAAACTCCTTTTATGCGTGGATACGAAGAAAAGTATTTGCCAAAAATGCAAAACCTCCCATATTTTCCGCAAGGGGATGAGTTACAAGAATTCCAAGAGCAAACATTGCCTTTTATAAATCCTGATTTGGGTATGGGTACTCAGGACTTACAAATGGGGCCAGCCTCACCAATTGACGAAGGCATTCAAGAGCTTCAGATGCAATTAATGTCAACTGAAGATCCAGAAGAAAAACAAATGCTGTCTCGCATGATAGAAAATATTGAGTTGAGCACAAACGCACCATTAGCTGAGCTTTCAAAAACTATTCAAGACTCTGGAAGGCAAGGTGATACAGTTTTAGCGCATTTAACACCGGGGGAAGTAATTCTTCCTGCAAGAATGTTTGAAGACGATCCTAAATTTGAAAGTTTAATTGAAAATAAATTTAATCAATATGGAATACGCCCAGAAACTGCTATAGCAGGAACTGGTATCGCGTCTTTAAATCCAGCGACAGGATTGGAAGAATTTAACTTTTTCAAGAAAGTTGGGAAAGCATTAAAGAAAGTTGTTAGACCAATTGCAAAAGTTGCTCAGTTTATCCCCGGCCCTTGGCAACCAATAGCAGCAATTGCTGACAAAGCATTAACTGTGTATGACGTTGCCAAAGGAAAGCAAAGCCCATTGGCGTTGGCTAGTCTTGCAATGCCAATTCCAAAAGCTGGAAACATAGGATCAGGGGGTGGTATTGGTGGCCTGATTGGAAGAGCAAAAGAATTCGTATTGCCGGGAGCTGATGACAGAGGCTTGTTTAAAAACATAGGCAGATCATTTAGAGGTGGGCTTGGTGGCGAGCGTGGTGATCAGTTCAACATGTTACAAGACTCTGGAATGTCACCTCAAGAGATCAGGGAGTTAGCGAGACAAGGAATTCCAGTAGGAGATCAATACAATGCTTTGTTAAGCGATCCTAGTCAAATAGCAAATGCTATAAACTCTTTAAATCAACTCGCTCAAAACCCAGCGAATGCAACGAGGTTAGAAGAGTTAAGGGCTTCAGGAATGGGGCCAGTAGAGATAATGGCAGAGTTGCAACAAGGAAGCGATCTGGGGCTGTCAAATTTAACGCAGCAACAAAACAATCAACAAGGTGGCAGCTTGTTACAACGCCTTGGTCTAAGACAAGATCAACCCGGTCAAAGTACGCTTGGTTTGATAGAAGATGCGTTAAAAGGAAGACCATCAGACCCAGTTCGACAAGGTGGTGGTGGTGGACAAGCTGGAGGACAAGCTGGAGGACAAGCTGGAGGACAAGCTGGAGGTGGAGGACAAGGCAGCAATCCTCTTAGCAATCTTCTTGGGGGTGGAGGTATATCTGGATTATTGGCTGCTGGCATTCCTGCCTATTTGCTTGGCAAGATGGCAATGGACGAAGCCAGAGACAGAAAGGGCGTTCCCTTAACGCCATTGACTACGATGGATCCAGTTGGTAGATACAACATTGAAGCTGAGATCGCCAGAAGAATGGGTGGCGCACAGCCTAATCCAGTTGAGTTTGGTTTAATGCCTCAAGGCACTTTCCCAGAATTAAGTGGTAGCAGAAACCCAGAAACTACAGGTGGAAGAAACGCTCCAGCAATTTCAAGATACGTTGACGATTTCAGAAACATGAATCAAGGTGGCACAGTTTACCCAATGGCTTACGCTGATGGTGGTAACGTGGCAATGGAAGATTTCGAAAGAATGAATGGTGGCATCAATGGAGAAGGCACTGAAACCTCTGATGAAATCCCAGCCATGCTGAGTGATGGTGAATTTGTGATGACTGGACAGGCAGTCAGGGGTGCTGGCACTTATGAGATAGAAAACAAAGGTGGGATTATCAGCTTGATACCTTCTGCTCAAGAAAGCAGGGATCGAGGTACACAAAACATGTACAGCCTGATGTCTGCCTTTGAAAATCAAGCAGGAGCTTCATAATGGCAATGTATAGAAATGATGGAAGGATGGGAATGGCAAATCCTTTTTCGCAACGTTTGCTAGAAGACTTTGCCATGCCTTCAAACGTTAGTGGTCAACCACAAAGAAATCCACAAGGAATGATTAATCGCCCTAGTCCAGTTTATAATCGTCCAGCCTTTACTCCTCCTCCAATTACAATTGGTTCAGGATTGCCTCAACTCACTGGCTTTCAAAGCATAGATCCCCCTCCTGTTGTCCCTGATAGACCTCAACAATTCGATCCGTCTATTTTCAGAGATATAATGGATAGCGCAAGTGAGCAAAAACAAGCATTTGAAAGATTTCAAGAAAGAATGCGTAACAGAGATCCTTCTGAACCGTTAAAAATTCGACCTTATGGGCCAGCTACATTGAATGATATAGGGTTTGGCGCAGACAGAGACGATCCTAGTACCTTATTTCGAGGCAATCTAACAGATCCTGTGCCTGATTATTCCCCCTCCAGACTTGACCCCTTTGATTTGGTGCGAGGAGAGAGGCGGATGAATAGAGGCGTGTTGCCTATAACAGAAAATCAAGGCGCAGCAGCACCTCCCATTCCTCCCACTCCTCCAAGCGATCAAGACCCTTATGCAACTTCAGTATTGCAGCAACAAACTGGGTTAGACCCTTTAACCAAGCAGTTGCTATTTGGATTGGATGGGCAGGGTGGATTTATCCCCGGTGCTATGCAAGCAGCAGAGCGCACATTCTTTGATGATGAAGGAAGACCTGTTGTTGTTCCTCAAGAAGTTGCAGGATTTAGCGATGATCAGATAAGAGCGCAGCAGTTAGCCAGAAATTTGGTTGGCGTACAGTCTCCTTATCTGCAAAGAAGCGAAGATGCCTATCGAACTGGAATTGGCCAGTTGCAATCTGGATTGGGAGAACAAGACAGACTTGCAAGACAAGCAACCAATATGTTTTTAGGAAGACTTGGCGAAACTGACAGAATACAACGTGGTGCCACTGATGAGTTTGGCAGAAGGCTTGGCGATGTAGAGCGTTTTGGTGGTCAAGTGTATGATAGATTTGGCAGAGATGTTTCTAATGTTGTTGGATCTGCTGCTGCTCAAACTGGAATGCTTGGACAAAGATTAGGTGAGTCTGGAGACCTGTTGAGACAAACCACTGGCGCGTTTGACCCATCAATGACTGATCAATTCTACAATCCTTACGAAGAGAGAGTTGTTCAACAAACTATTTCTGATGCGCTGGAAGCTGGCGACAAAGCTGACATTTCCCAGAGAGCAAGAGACATTGCCAGAGGTGGTGAGTCAGCATTTGGATCTAGGGCAAGACTAGGAGCAGAAGAACGAAGAGAAGCTCTTGGAAGAGGTCTTGGAGAAGCTTTGGGGGGCATAAGATCCAGAGGGTTTGGTCAAGCTCAACAAGCTGCTATGGGTGAGTTTGGAAGGCAGCAGCAAGCCAGAAGATCAGCAGCTAGTGGGTTGTCAGGATTGGCTGGTCAACAATATGGTGCTGGCAGAGATCTTACTGGGACTATGGGTCAGGCAGCAGGACAGAGATTAGCTGCTGGTACAGGTTTTGGAGACTTATTAAGTGGGGTTGCAGGTCAGCAGCTTGGATCTCAAAGACAATTAGCTGCTGGTTTAGGACAAACAGCAGGACAAGGTCTTGGCGCAAGAACCAGTCTGGGAGGAACGATTGGGCAAATAGGAGCGCAAAGGCTGGGAGCGCAACAAGGTTATGGTGGATTCTTGTCTGGCCTTGGAAGTCAAGCGCAACAAGCTGGCTTATCAGACATAAACACGTTGTCTGGAATTGGAGGCCAACAGCAACAA
>Ga0209336_10000797_pt1 | contig 15842 bp, 23 predicted proteins | sample LinPmetageLP32_FD_184042 | JGI IMG/M metagenome (GOLD analysis project Ga0209336, IMG submission 184042) | Marine viral communities from the Pacific Ocean - LP-32 (SPAdes) (version 2) | ecosystem: Environmental > Aquatic > Marine > Oceanic | place: Pacific Ocean | collected 2009-08-23 | reverse complement strand
AGTAACACCTTCAGCCACATTCACAATTGGAGAACCTTCAGCCTCATCTAATCTCAAGTATCTTTGTCCTTGGTCAAGAACAGTCATTAAGATATTCCAAGCGTCTGGATGTGCTCTTGATAATTCATCTAAGAGAATTACCGCATTTGGAGTTTTAATAGCAGTAACAAAAGCTGATTCTGAAAAGAATGTACCTTTTTGTTTATCGAAGTGAGTGTTACCAATCAAGGTAGCTCTTGGGTCTTGAGTTGCTCCAAGGTTGAAATAGAAATCTGGTCTATCTAATGCAGTAACCAAAGCTTTGGAAGCCATAGTTTTACCACAACCACTCGGTCCAGTCATCATAATATTTTTAGCTCTCACAGCACTTCTGATAAGATATTTCCATTTCAGTTCTTCCATAACCAACTCAGTTGGTTTTAGAGATACTGAACCTTTGTGGATAAAATCCTTAATGGCGGTGTGGTCACCTTTATCTTCAAATTGAACAGAACCATTATCTGTATTCATTGGGATAACTAAAGAGTTATACACATTCATATCTACTTTTCTGTAAGATTTCTTACCATTTTTATTGATGTAACCTTGAACCGCCATTCCTTGATTGAAGGCTGATTTTCTTACACCAGTGGTAGCTCCGAGAGTACCAACTTTTACCCCTTGGGTATCGATTAATTTGAATGTGTTACCAAACTTTTCAACTTTGTACACTTCTGTGGAAATATATCCAACTTTAAATTCTTTCATTTTAGTCATAATTTATTTGTTTTAAGGTTTATTATTTTGTGGGAATTCCCACACATTTACTTTGTAAATATACGAAAAAAAAATGAGACTACCAAATTTTTTCGTAGTTTATTTGCATTTATTTTGCTAAAAATAATTGATTCATTGTTTTTGTGATTTGGTTAAGGTTTGTTACTTCTATAAACTTAGCTCCTTTACCATACATTGTTTTAAAACTTCTTTGTTCATATCCACTAACACTACAATCTGATACGAAGTATGATAATGTTTTGATTCCCATACCTTCAATCATTTTAACCATCTTACCTGTATGTCTTTCAGCAGAATCACCAGAGTAGTAGAAACCTCTACCACCAAAGTAAGGTTGACCATCTGAAAGATTTAGGAAATATGAATCCATATCATTGTTAATTGGAATAAATGATTTCATGATTGCTTCAAAACACAATCCCTCTGGTGTTGTACCATTTGGTCTTAAACCACCGAACATTTGTTTTACTTTAGAAAACTTTTCTGTTTTAGAATCATATGCCATTACGATATATGGTTTCTCATTTTGAGTACATCTGAAAGTTACTTGAACTTGTAAGTTAGGAATCATATCAACTGCCTTACACATTGCAACTACGTTAATCATAGTATTTTCCCATTTCTCACCATTCATAGATGAACTAGCATCAATGGAGATATGTAAGTTGGCCTTTTTGTAAGAATCAACTTCTGAGAATTGGAACACATTTTCATTACCAAATCCTAAAGATGAAATCATTCTCTTATCAATTCTACCAACTTTCTGTCTGTTGAAAACTGTTGTTCTATCTTCACCTCTCACTTGAAGTTTCTTACCTAACATTGTACCAAGTTTAATTCCTTTCTGAACCTGTTCAACATATTCCATTCTCATTGGAGTTTCTTTATCCCAATAATTTCTATAAGTCATTGGAAACATATCTGATTCAAATAATCCTTTAGTAAGTTTCTTAACTACAATACATTGAACTGATTGATTACCATAATAACCTTGGTTAACATCCTTACCAACTTCTTTCATTTCAGAACCACTCTCTTCAATTGCATTCAGATTCTTAGAATCTGTTTTAGTAATTGTAGTTTTCTGAATATCGCTATCCATGAACTTCTTTTGTTTCTCTATTTTCTTTTTAAGTAAATCTTTTTGTCTATCTGAAAGTTGAACCGAATTTGTTGAAGGAGATTTATCTTCACTTGGTTTACTCTCCACATTGTCAGGTAAATTATCAACATCCATTGAATTACCACCAGTTGGAGTTTCATCTTTATCACCTCCCATTGGAGATTCACCAATTGATTCTAACAAATCATTGAAATCATCATCACTCATACCTTGAGAAGAACCACCATTACCGTCATCTGAACCTTGTTCATCAGAAGATGATTCATTACCTTTACCATCTTGTTGTTGGTTATCATCAGTAGTTGGTTGATTCATATTTGATAAAATTACTTTGAACATTTCAATAGCAACATTTAATGATTCTTTTGAATTTGTTAATCTACTAATTGTATTTAACCCAACTAACTTGTAAATTTTTCTCAAACCTTTCAAAGAAGAAAGTTGAGTATTTTTGTTATGTAAGTTAATAATTCTGAACATATAAGAATCTAACGATTCTTCTCTGTATTCATCAGATAAGAGTGCCTTATCAATTAACTTATCATTGAAGTACTTATCATACATTTTTCTATAATAATCTCTGTAACCAGGTGCTGATTTAAATACGAAGTTATCAATTCTTCTATCTTCTACATAGTTCCAAAGGTTTTTAATAGTTTCTTGAGTAGTATAAATACCTTTCTTAATAGCCCCCTCTGTTATATGAGTAGGTATTTGAGAAGATAAATCTAATAATAAATTAAAATCAGAAAGTTTAATGTGAGAACCCTCGTGAAGTGCCAGCCCAACTGCCACATCAAAATCTTTTGGTTCTGTGATTTTACTACCAATAACCACAGATTTACCATCGGTATAAGAATCACCTCTTTCTTTAAATTTAACAGGTATTGATTCGTTGGTTACAATATTAACAAAGTTAGATATTGCTCTTTTAGAAGAAGCCAACTTATATAAATCTAGGGATTTTCTTTCCTTATCGGAAAGTTGGTTAACGATGATATCATCTGTTCCATAATCATCGTACCAAAAGGAAGAATTGTTGTATTTACTCATAGTTTTAAGGTTTAATTATCACTCATTTACTTTATAAATATACGAAAAAAAATTGAGACTACCAAATTTTTTCGTAGTTTATTTGCATTTATTTTTATCTATATAAAGTTACTACTGAACCGAACTCATCATCAAAAACTTTTACTAAGTTTTCATAGTCTCCACTCATCATTTTATCTAACATTTCTTTGATATAGGAATCACCCATACCAAGTTGTTTACCAAATTTCTTAGCAGTACCCATTAGGAAATATGCATTTCCTTGAGGACCTGTTAAATCGATTTCAATTGCGTTTGTTTGTGGTTTTTGCTTTATCATATCTTTCTTATTTACATAGTAAATATAGTGAAAATAAATGACAAAACCTAATGAAAAGTGAATTACTTTTGCAGTTTATATTGATTCTAAATAACTTAGTTAGTAATGAATATACTCAAAGATAGGGTTATCTTTATTCATTCCTTTGTACTTCCAACCTTGCTCAGTAAGATGTAACTTCATAGCTGGAGCATTGTATTTTATAGGAAATTCTTTGGTAAGTTTAATTGGAGATTTTTCTTTATGCATAATTATTCATTTTTATCCCAATGGGTATCATCTAATAAATCATCGGGTGTTTCTCTGTATATTCTATATGAATCTTCATCAAAGTGTTCAGTAGATACTTCAAAAACGATAGAGTTCTCTTCTAACGATACTAATTGGTGTGGTTGTCCTCTTTCTATCAAAACAGAATCACCTACCTTTAAAATCCTACTATCGTGTAATCCTTCTTCAACATCAATCCAATTAAATTGAAAACTTCCTTGTTGAATATACCAAGTTTCTTTTTTCTTAAGATGATAATGCATTGAAAAGTTTACCATCTTCTTTTCAAAAACTAATAGTTTTCCACAATATTCTTCATCATTGTGAATCCATAGTTCGTACCCCCAAAGTTTTTCAACTCTCTTAGGTGGCTTTACATCTATTGGTATAATCATAATTTTTTATTTATTCGTAATCGTAATTAAATCCATTTTCTTGTCTATCAAGTTCTTCATAGACTATTTCTAATTCAGTAATAGTAGTATTTACCATTTCCCAATTTTTTTCATCTCTTGCATCTTCAAGAACTATCAATATTCGTTGTATTTCTTCTGATAAGTTTGCCATATAATATACTCTTATATAATGTTAGTACACCTGATTAAATATATCTAATATTTAAAAACGATTTTTTATTTAAAAAATCTATTATAGATTTTCCTATAATTTGATGACAATGTAACGATGGATGATGATTTTCTGTTTTTGGGAAATCATCTTTTATTAATGCTATGTTTATAGTTTTTTCCCAACTTTTCCATTTTTTATAATACCTACCATCATCTCCCATCAAAGGAATTAATCTATCATAGTAAAACTTATTTTCAAAAATTAAATTAGAACTATCCTCACACCAACTATCCAAAAAATATACAGGACCAATTTCTCTTTCAAATTTTTTTATTAACTCTTGATTTGAAATTAAGGCATCAATTTTTATTTTGTTAATTACTTCATCAATATTTTCCATTACAGTTTCCATTATAGTTGAAAAATATTCTTTATTTTCTAATGATTTGTGAACAAAATAATCATAATCAAAATCATTATAAATTAGTTTCATTATAATCGAAAAATATTTAATAATTAGATTTCTAGTTTCATCATCTATTGATGTTTGAAATCTGATTATTTGTTCTGAAGTGGATTTTTTTGAAACTAAATCACTAATATATTCTAAATGCATATAAAACTCACCCCAATATGCCCAAATGGTTCCTTCACATTTATCACATTTACATGAATAATCAAAATGAAAAGGTTCTCTATCAAAAGAACTTAATTGAAATATTACACCAAGTGCTTTATTTTTCTTTTCTCTCTTGATGATTTTTTGTGCCTTTTTTATATATCGTGTACTTGATGAAAAACTACCACCATTATTTGAATCTTGGTATGGTGTACTTTTAAAATGCTTAGCAACAATTGACGGAAAATTATTGTTTAATCTAAAATCTCGTCCATCTTTATCCCATACTGCTTTTAATTCAGTATCATTTGTAATATAATTTCGTTGATTTATCCACTTTGGTGTATCTACATATAACTCAAGACCTTCTCCAAATGTATAAGAACAACCTGCAAAAATTATTGCATTTTCCATACTAAGTTATTTTAGTTATTTGCCTTGTCCTCTGTACTTTTTCTTGTAATTCTTTGCTTGTTTGCTATTTGAAGATTTAGATTTAGCGTGTACTCCTGGTCTTTTTTTCTTTGCAGACCTTAGAAGATTTCCCAATGTTAATGCCATTTAATTTATTTAATGAAATTTTTGTTTTTAAGTGCTCGTGCAGTTTGTATCCATTTTTTACCAATTGGATTATATATTTTTTTTCTTACGAAGGTGTTTACTGCTTTTTGTACTTGATTGGAAATTGGTTTGTAAACTGTATTATCTACAATTCTAAAGTTACCACCGAATAAGTTTTGGAACTTACCTAAGTTATCTTGAACATCTTTCCAAGATTTCTCTAATCTAGCATCATCTAAAACTCGTTCTCTATTTTGGTTTCTTTCTTTAGCTACTTCAAGTGAAGTATTAACAAATACCATATAAGTATCGTAACCTAATGATTCAGCGTATTTCTTATTCTTTTGAATCTTACCATACTGATGACCAGTTCCATCGATAATCATACCTAACCTACCAGCTTCATAGAATTTCTTTTGAAGTTTAGTTATTCGTTTTGCGTTATTTCTAATAGAGTCATCATCATTAGAAATTTTATTCCAAAGTTCGGCATCTTCTCTTTCAATTTTTGCTAAATCTTTAGGGTCTATACCATTATCTTTTAATCCTTTTTCAAATGCTGAATCTGAATTAACTGATTTTAATCCAAATGAAGAAAAGGAAGATTTGAGTTTCTTATCAATACCAAAAATTTCCATAGCAGTAAAGGATTTACCTGAACCAGGTCCTCCTGCCATGAAAACACATTTAAGTATACCAGGGTCATCAACACCCTCGGTAATCATTTGTTCTAATAAAGATTCTTTGATATTCAATAATTCTGACTCAATTTCATACATTGAATCAAGTACTACTGTTTCGGTAATCAACGATTTTAAACTCACTTGAACTCCTTATTTTTTAGCCTTTTTGGATACAGCTTTCTTTTTAGCCGCAGGCTTTCTTCCCTTACGAGAATTTCCTTTTACTGCTTTTACAACATCTTTAGATTGTTTACCAACCTCTTTGATTGCATCTGCAACATCACCAAGTTCTTCTTTTACTCTTTTAGCTCTTTTCTTTACAGTTTTTACAACTTCTTTCGCATCTTCTACTGCATCTTCAATTTCATCAGGAATAAAATCCCCATCTCTATCGTTGATTTTTCCTTTTGTGTAAAATCCAAAATAATAGACTGCTGCTGAAATTAAAATAACTACTAAAATAATTAAAATTGTACTCATAATTTTCTTTCTTTTTATTGTTTTCTATTTGTGTTGTTTCCTATATAAATATAAGATTTTTAGATAAACATCTGTATATCATCATTATCGTCATATTTGTCATCACATTCTTTTATAATTCCTGATGTAGGAAATGTGTGTCCAAGCATTAACAATAATGCAAATAAAATGTTTATCAGTTTTGTTTGTATTTTACTCTTCACCGTATAAACTCCATCTTTTTTCTGGCTCTGCCTCTATTACTATTTCTTCGGTATCCACAACATATACAAATCCCTCTTTGGCATCCATATAAAATTGTGTTTTACCTGTATCTTGGTAAATAAATTCAAGTACATCAGTTAATGAATCCAAAATTACGGTTGAATTGGAAAGAGGAGCCCACCTATCTCCAGGTGGTACTCTTTGTGCAACTTTCGTTTTTATTTCTTCTTCTTGTATTTGAGGTTCTTTACTCATTACTCAATTACTCTTAGTACTCTACTTTCTTTTGCACCACTTACTTTGTAGTCCATCTGAACTCCACCATCTTCAAAATCCTTTACGGTTCTTGCTTCGGCTTCTGTGACTGACATTGCATCCACTAAGTAGATTTCTTTTACCTTTTTGTCTTTACCATTTTTAAGTGTGGCAACAACCACTTCTACTGTAACTTCGAAAAATTTACTCATAACTTATTGTTTTATATTTATATATATGTATTTATCGTATAAAGATACGAAAAATTTCTTTAATTTCCTAATTTTTTTTTAAAATTTATCTTTTCCAAACTCAAATCCAAAAAATTCATAGTTTTTCTTCACAGATTCATCATTACCTTCTGCTTTAATTGTATCATCTTCATCATAGAAAATAGCATCTGGAGGACATTCGGGTACACATGCTCCGCATAAAATACATTCTTCTGGATTAATGTATAATTGTTTTCCTTTTAATTCTTCTGGTGACATATCTTCAACTTCTCTTCCCGCACCCTCGATATCAATAGGGCCGTGAATACAATTAACAGGACACACCTTAACACATGCGGCATCACAAACACTTACACATGCTTTACCAATTATATAACTCATAGTTTATTTATCTGATACAAATATACAATAATTTATTGAGATATCCTAATTAATATTCGTATTCTTTCTTAGGACCGGAAAGATTTCCATTAATTAAAAATGAACAATTAAAACATAACATTCTAAGATTTTCATATAAATGATTCTTTCTATCGCCATCTTCAAAATCTAATACTAATGGAACTTTACTATCTGTAATTCTTTTTTCCTCAAACCCACATTCATTACATTTTTCTAACATATAACCATTGTTTAATAATCTTTGCTTAAGTTTCCATATAGGATAATCAGGATATTTTCCTTTTAAAATATCATCTAAAGAATATTTTCCTCGTTTAATGTTATATCCTTTACGAATACCTGTACCATTGGGATTCTTTAAATCTTCAAAGATGCCATACTTTCTTGCATATTTTTTATAAGTGTTGTAAGATACACCAAGTAATCTTGCTGCTTCCATGGCGGAACGAGCTTTTCCTTGTACTTCTTTTATTTCAGATTCAAGGAGTGGTTTGGCACCTAATCCTCGTTTCATTCTTCTATTCTTACCAGCTAAAGATAAATCTTGAGTTGGGTCATAGTTAGGGAATATTTTTTCGTTTTTATTTTCCATAGTAATAACCTTTATTATAAGTATAGTATATTAAAATTTTTTGATAGACTATACTTATTTTTCGAGAATAATATTTTCTATAATATCATATATTATATTTTTACCTTTATTAACAAATTCTTCACATAATTTTTTATTATTGTAAATTCTGATTTGATTTTCTCCTATGTATTTTTCTGTATCTAAATAAAGTAATCGCTTACCTTCATCTACAATCATTTCAAGTCTTTTTACTGAATTTGTTTCATTTTCGTATGAATGATTTACAAAATCATCATATAAATCAAATCCTAATTTTCTTAATTCAGATTGCAATCCTACATAACTATGTATTAATGGTAGTTGTCCTCTTATAAATGGTTTAATTGTTTTTTCTGTAAAAGTTATATGAAAGGAATCATCATTTGGATTCATATCATTACCTATGGTGTTTTCACTTACAATGTTTACAGTCGAAGTATGATGTTTCACATCATTGAATTGTGCAATATCAATAATTTTTCCAGGTGGGTTTACATATTGTTTATAAAGTACATCATCTCTTACAAATTTGGGGAAATCTTTAAGGTTGGTTTCAAATTCTTCTTGATAAAATTTTGGTCCTTCTTCTAAGTTCATATAATGATTAAACTCAACACTCAATGGTAATTCTGTGTTTCGGAACTTTTTAATAAAAAAGTAATTTAACCATAGCCTTTGTTTTCTTAAAGAACCATTAAAACTATCAATTCCATGATTTAATTTTGCACCAGTTGGGTGATGATATACTCTACCAACCATTGAATCATTTAAATGAGATGCAAATGTAAGTGAATAATCATCGATTACTGGACAATTTATTGTTGTTTTAATTGGAGCATCTGAAATTAAAATGAATTTATATGGATGTTTATTTATAATTTTATTAAATCTATCAATAAAAAGTTCTATTTGACCAGATTCGGTTGTTATATCTACTATTACTCTTGTAGTTTTTTTACAATATTTAATAAGTTCTTCAATTTCACCATCTTCTTCAATTTGTCTATGTGCAATTATAACATCATAAACACCATTGGCCGAGTCTCTATAATCATTGATATCAAGAAATCTTCCAAATAATCTATTAGCTTGGTGATGAAAATCTAATATTTTAACCATTTTCTCTTACTACATCAAGTGTTACACAATGAGGTCCACCACTAAAGGTTCTTGCATGTCTCATCTTTACAGGCAAAGTATCAATTCCCCATTTCTTTAATTCTTTCATTAGAAGAGTTTGATGCTCCTCTACCATTATTAATTTATCATTAATTGGTAAGATATTCATTCCCAACCATGGTGATGCTGGACACCAGTCATCAAGTACTTGAGTTGGATATGGTTCGGGTGCCCATATCTTATCAAAAGGTCTCAAAAACTCTGGTATATTTCTTTCATTAACTCTTGTTGGATTTAAAAGTACCTTACCTTCTCCTACAAATACAAAAGTTGTATCAATATGAATGTATGCATAAACACCTTGTGCTAAATGTACATTATATTCTTCACCAAAGTTTTCTCTACAATATCGTTCTAACCACTCTGCACCAGTCTTATTACCTGTATTAGAAACTAAATATAGTAAATCATTATTATGTTTAATAACATTTGCTGCATCAAATACAGGTTCACCATCAAGTAGAGTAGGAATAGATAAATCTTCTCTTTGGTAGATTGAATCTAATAATTTTGGTTTTGGTGCATCTACCCAATGTTTTGGGTCAAACAATGGTTTACATGTATTTGCCTCATCAGAACGATGTCTAAGAGTCATTGGTGTTGCAATAACCTTATCATTAATAACTAACATAGAATCTCTTGGACAGTAGTTATAATAACCATCTACTTCCCAATTATCTGTTTTTATAGGTTGTGAGAAGTCTCTTTTTAATGGTCTATGAACTTTTACTCCAAGTTCTTTAAGTTGGTCAGATATACCATCCAAATCTTCTTCAGTTTCATCTATAAGTTTTTGAGGATATAATCCACTTGGTCTGTTTTTAAATTCTTCATCAGATAAGTGTGCATAATCAATATTATGTAAACATTTATCCCCAACAGTTGGTACTTGTGCATTGATTGCACTACCTACGATAATCTCTTTTAAATTACCCCATTCATTTTTTACGTTTGGTTTTATCATTTTATTTTTGTTTTTTAATATTCCACATTCTTTCGTATGTAAAATATCCGATTGTTTTTATTATTGTATCGATACCACCAATCATTAGTCCAAATTCAAGATTACCACTTATAATCCAACTAACTGAAAATGTTATCGATGTTGCAATTACTCTCCATATTAGAGTTTTTACTATTGTTTGTTTATATGAGTCCATTTTTTATAAAATAGTTTTTAATTTATTAATACCAAAATGTAAACTCCAACGAGTTCCTTTTTTTGTTGGTGTTACCTCATGTACATCATTAAGTCTATGTGTAAATAATTTTCCCCTTTCAAACTCTAATGGGTTTCCTTTTAAAACATAATCTGCTCCTTCAAAATCATTTTTATCTGATAACTCAACACCACCACTTAAACACCTATCATCATCATTGAAATATCTGTCTTGATGTAGTTTAAAGTAATCTCCTTCAATATACTTTAAAACAATAATCCAAATAGTTAAATAATAATTATCACCTAAATTTCTTTTTATTAGATTATCAACACCTTCCCACAACCATTTGTATTTATCTTTAAGTTCTGAATTGTTGTGTATAATAAATCTTTCATATGCTCTATTATTTTTTAGTACAAACCTTTCCATAGTTTCTTCTTCACTAAAAACTTTTATAATATTATTACAATAATCTTCTGTAAGTTTAAAGTTTTCCATCTTTTTTCATCTGATTTCTTATCGAAGTTGCTGAGATATCTCCTATCTCTTGTGGTGGTATGTGTTCTATTACATCATAGCCAACTCCTCTGCCATAGTTGATAGATTCTATATCTGGTATGATGGTAACTATTACTTTACCTTCTATAATAAGTTCTTTTAGTTCACCTTCATGTACCATTTCTAAAATTTCTTCTGCCGTCCAAGGATTCTTTTCGTCTGGTTCTACATCTCTGATACCTAACCATACATTATATCCTTCTTTTAATCTTTCATTAATTAACCATAGATGCCCCTTATGAAGTGGTTGCCATCTCCCAGCAAAGAATGAATACTTCTTTTCTGTACTTGAACTTTCCTTATCTGCTTTCGCTTTTATATTTGCCATTGTTATATTAAACTTTTATTTAATGGTTGAATTAAATGATGAAAATTATGTGTAACTCTATTTTTATTATGTATTGATTCAAGTTGTTTAAAAAAATCTAAATGTAATTTATTTTCTTCATTTGAAACATCTTTATTTAAATACTCTGATTCGGAATATGTTCCCCAATTAGTTATGTGATTAAAAAATATGCTAAAGTTTTTATTATATTTCCAATTTAAATCTGTAATTAATTTGTAAAAATCATACATTTCGGTATAATTGTTATCTTGTACTACAAATGAAAATATGTAATTAGTTATAGTTGGTATGTTTATAATGAAATCTAGTTGTTTAATTAGACTATTCCAATTACCACCTATTCTTGTTTTGGTTTCATATGTATCCTTTGTTGCTGCATCAATTGAAACTTCACATGATTTTACAAAAGGATGTATTGCTTTCATTCTTTCCCAAAGTTGCTCTGTCCATAATATACCATTTGTATGAATATGTATGCTCTTCATCTTTGGATATTTTATAGGGTCAAAGTTAATTAGAAATTGTCTAAATGATTTAGAAAAGAATGGGTCTGCTGAACCACTTAAGTATAATCTTTTTATAGTTTTAGATATTTCTTCATTTACTTGTCTTAATTTCTCATCTACACCATTTCTATCTTTACCTAAATAATTTATTAACTCACTTCTACAAGAAGGACATTGTAAATTACAACTTCTATCAAAACAAAAATTGACTGTATTTATTTTTGATATAGGTTTATATCTTTCTAATGATTCTTTATTTTTAAGAACAAATCTATCATCTATAAATTTATTTTGTTTGAATGCAGATAAATGTGGACATTGATTTTCATCACAGTATTTGTATGAACCATCTAATATACTTTCTCTGATTTTTTGAGATTTCTGTGAATTAAAGTTATCTTTTATACTTGGGGTTTCGTAGATATCTTCCTTTAACCAACCAGGACAACATAAAAATTGCTTATCATCAAAAACCTCAGTATATCCAAATGGTGTAGCACAGATATATTTGTCCTTGGCAATCATTATAATTTATTTAATTTTCTTAATTTATTTATAATTTTAGAAAATGATTTTTCTGGTGAATCTTTTGTAGTATCTACATCTATGAAATTATCTATCGGTGGTTCGTATGCTTTTGAATGAAAGTGGTCCCTTTCTCTTGGCTTGGAACAATTAACATAGAATTCTTGGAATTGGTCTAATCCTATTTTTTCTTTAAACTCTTCTCGTAACCAACGAGGTGGTGCAACAAGAGATACAACAACATCACAACCTTGGTTATGTAAGTACTCAGTAATTATTTGAGCATTTCTAATATTAATGATTCTACCCTCGGGAGAATAATCTTTATTAACTGTAAGATTTCTTAAATCATCACCATCAAGATGAAATACAGTTTCTCTCCAATTTCGTTGTTCTGTTTTTAGAAATTCGTGTAATTTTTTTCCTAAAATTGTTTTCCCATGAGCGGGTTGACCTGTAAACCAATATACCATAATTTTTTTTATTTTTTAATATGATAGCATTTATGATGAGATGGAACAGAAATATAATCTCCTTTTAAAAATTCATGCACTGCTTTTATAACACCAATATGAACTAAACCATGTGATTCAAATTCCCAAGTATCTTTTTCTAACATTTCTTGAGATGCATCTTTGATATTTAATTCATCATATGTATTTTCATCACCTGAAAAATCATCTAAAACCATAATACCACCTTTTTTTAATTTTCTATAACCATTTTCAACATCGGATTTTACGATATCATATTCATGACCACCATCAATAAAAATAATATCATACCAATTATCCATAACATTATGAATCATTTTTCTTGAATCTCCTTCAAATACTGTTATAATATCATCTACTTTGAATTTTTTTGCTTCACTCCATAAGTGAGATTTCCATTCTGATGGGTTATTTTCATTATAATGCCATTCTTCTTCTACATCAACAGTTAAATTTCCTTTAAACCAATCAATGATATGAAGTTCTCCATTTATCGCGGGTAATTTAAGTATTTTAGCATTTTCAACGGCATCCCATCCTTGAGCACAACCAATTTGTAAAACTTTTGGTCTCTCTTTATAATCCCATTCATGGTCGTTTCCATGACCCCAAAATTGGGATTTTATATGTGTAAAAATAAATGCTGATATCCATGGAATAGGCATATTCCAATCATTAGGATGAAAGGTTGTCTTTTCTTTTTCTGTAACAAACCACTCACTCATATCAAGAGGTGGTATTTTTTTAAATCTATCCAATTTTTATAACTTTATAACTTTATTTACTTGAGTACGCTTGTGTACCAAAAAATGCTGCAACTATTGCTGCAACTGAAACAAAATATGTTGCTGCCATATCACCAAGTATATTTGATGCTTGTTCCACACCACTTACTGAGGCAATTACAACTGCGAATGGATATAATAACATACCAATTAAGGCAAACCACGCCATTCTACGTTGTGCATCTCGCATAGCATCTTTATCTTCAAGTTCTTTTCTCTTGAATTCAAGATACATATCATGTTCTGGTTTTGATACTCTACCATCACCGTTTGTATCTGCTGGATGAGTGTGTTTTATATTATCCAAATTTTCTTCAACCATTATTACTCCTCTTTTAATTTGAGTTGTAACCTTTATTACTTATATATATTAAAATTTATGAAATATCTTTAGATTCAATCAAAGTATAAGTAAATGAGTTACCCCATATACCACTTGCTTTTCTACAAACATCCATAAACTCATTAAAATCTGATTCTTTTGAAAATACTTGACAACCAGCAGACCATTTATCTATCTGAGTTGAGCCATCTACTCTACCACCTGCTTTATGAATATTAATTCCAAATATACCTTCATGTACATTTTCTTCAATCAAATCATAATCACCATCTTTGTTATTATCTCTATAAACTTTTACTGGTGATTTCTGTCTTAGTGCTTCATACTTACCTTGGTGTAATCCAAGTTGATGAGAACCTCTGTACTGACCTGGTTTTAAGATTGCAACACCATCTTTGTTCAACAAGTTCTTTTCCCAATGTGAACCTGGGTCTGTTGTTGCTTTGTATTCATTATAAACCCACTCTCCCTTAGAATCTTTATAAGATAGTGTAAGTGTATCATCAAATTTATTGGTTACCTTACCATGTGTGTCTGAGTTTCTGATGCCAATGATATTAACATCATATCCTTTATCACTTGTAAAGTATTTATAACCATTACATTTTAATGTTTCTTCGATTTGTTCTCTTGTATATTTTAGCATAATTTTTTTAAATGTTTCCGAATCTTCTTTTGGCTTGCCAGGCTACTCTTTTTGTACTACCAACCATTCTTTTTTTAGAAACTAATTCATTAAAATTATCTCTAAGTGAATTTAACTGAGGGCCACTTGCTCTACTTGGACTCATTTTATTCTAAATGGTATATTGTTTTGTTTCCAAAACGTATTAAGAGTTTTTTTTAAATTACCTACTAGCTTTACAGATTGTTTTTTCTTTTCTGGTGTATTTGTATCTAAATAACCTGTCGGTATGATTCCTTGTATATAATTGTGAATAGGAAATTGACCTATTTCATTTACTTTCTTGTATCCACTACCATAGGGTGCTGATTTATCATTATGATTAGGAGCAACATTTTCTTTCTTCAATCTACTTTTTTCTGCCCTACCACGATTTTTAGATGCAGATTCAAAACCTACTATCTTCCCACCTTTATGTGAAGCATCTTTACCATCACCATTACCATAAGTACCTTTATCTCTATTATACTTATTTAGTTCCGCTCTGTATTTCTTTGATTTCTTTGATGATTGAAATTTCTTGTACTCATCTTTATAATCTCTTTTAGCAGTTTCATCAATATCTTTATCTATTGCATCTTTTGATGGATAGGTTCCATCTAACTTAGCTTCTTCATCTTCTATGAATGATAAATCTAATCTTTGACCGTATTCTTTAAGTTTTTTAGATATTTCTTTTCTTAATCTACTACTTTTCCAATCTTTGTAGTTCTTATCGGATTTTTTTTTTCCACTCTCTGCCACTTTTAATGGAGATTTTATATGAGTTTGTTTATTACTAAGGTGGTTAGTTTCTTGGTCCTCATCATCTTCTTCAACATCTGGTTGTCCATGATTTGTTTTCTTAAAGTTAGTACCACCACTATAATCTCTATTTTTACCTCTTAATGCAGTATGATAATCGGAAGTTCTACCTTGCATATAATTTGAAGGTACACCTTTTGATTCATCCAAACCCTCATAGATAGATTTAAGATACTTAATGAAATCTTTGTCATTACTCATCTTCTTAAAATCTCTATCTTTGAATACATTCTTTACGAAATCTCTTACATCTTTTGAATCTTGTCTGATTTGGTCTATTGTTGAGAAC
>Ga0209336_10000795_pt1 | contig 15921 bp, 23 predicted proteins | sample LinPmetageLP32_FD_184042 | JGI IMG/M metagenome (GOLD analysis project Ga0209336, IMG submission 184042) | Marine viral communities from the Pacific Ocean - LP-32 (SPAdes) (version 2) | ecosystem: Environmental > Aquatic > Marine > Oceanic | place: Pacific Ocean | collected 2009-08-23 | reverse complement strand
CATAGGAATGTGTACCATCATGATAAATCTGTAAGTCACCATTGGTCTGATTGCCTAGCTGTAGCTTGACGTTATCGCCAAGTGATAGGTTGCCTGTGAGTGTGCCGCCAGATAGGGGTAGCTTGGTGCCGATGGCGGTAGCTGTAGTTGTAGCAAAGTTCGGGTCATCTCCGAGTGCGGCGGCTAGTTCATTTAATGTATTTAAAGTCGCCGGTGAAGAGTCAACCAGATTAGTTACCTGAGTATTTACATAAGTCTCTGTCGCGTAACCGGAAGGCAGGACATAATTGTTAGCATTAGCGGCTATGCCGTCTAATTTAGTATGATCCGCGTTAGTAAAAGCATTGGTATCTGCATTACTTTCATAAGCAGATTTAATTTGCGATGCAGTTTGATCTGCTGTAGCACCCGCCTCTATACCATCTAACTTTGTGTGATCAGCATCGGTAAATGAATTGGTGTCTGCATTACTTTCATAAGCAGATTTAATTTCTGACGCAGTTTGATCAGCAGTAGCGCCAGCTTCAATGCCGTCTAACTTTGTGTGATCAGCATCCGTAAAGACATTAGAATCGGTTGCGTTACCAACCAAAGTTTTAATCTCTGCCGCTGTTTGATCACCAGTTGCACCAGACTCTATACCGTCTAACTTTGTGCCATCGACAGATACATTACGCCCATCAACCGTAGAATTAGTTAGCAATGCACCCGTCAAAGATCCGCCCGCTAATGGTAAATGACCTAACTGGCTGTAAGTGTATGAAGAATTCCAGTTAGTCGAATTTCCACCAGTTGCGCTTAAAATCCCACTCACCGTGACCCCAGTAGAGGATGTACTCAACCGAAGCTGATTATCTGAGTATAATCTTACCGCACCATTACCGAAGAATTTTGCATAATCTTCAGTACCAGCGTTGTTGCGAAGGATAATGTTTTCGCCTTCGATATATAAAAAATTGCTACTATCTTCTATCTTAGATGAGGTTCCGTTACTGCTTACAGAAAGATCTGCACCTGTACCAAATGATGCTTTAATATCATCATTAAATACCATGTCTCCAAAAATACCAGTTTGACCACCAGTCTGAACAAACTCATTTAAAGTAGCGGCACTTAATCTTAACTCGCACTTATCTCCTGTTAAAAACGCAGTGGCAGAGGTATTGTCTTGAGCCCTTATTACTGTAAGAGTATTACTACTTATATTGGTAACTTTAACGACTTCTAATGCTGGAGGTGTTGCGCTAGTAGCCAAGGTAACAAAGCAATATTCATCTGAAGATAGTGACGGAAATACTGATCCATCCTGTACTGATATTTGAGTAGCAGATGTGCTTAAATCAGATGTTAGGACTGTTACGGCGCTGTTAGCAAATTTTATGGACATAGGATAGCCTTTATACAATTACTAGTTGTAAGGCGTATCCGTGCAAATTAGTGTTCTTTTATTTAGCTAGCAGTAACCGACCAGCTTATGGTCATTATATCTGCGCTAGCCTTTGAAACCTGACTGAAATTTACTCTGCAAAGTAATGTGCCACCACTTGAAGCTGAGAATATTCCAGCTTCAACAAGATTGGCAGTCCCTGTTCCAGCAGGAAATGTAGCACTATAATTTACCACATTATCCGTTACAGATGAACCGCTTAAAGCAACCCTTGCAACCTCAGTTCCCAGTGCTGTATTTGCAGATGAAGGAGCTGTACTATCAGTTCCTACTGCCATGTGCGACATAACATTTGCGCTAGCTCCAACCATTCTTGACGCTACAAAATTCTTACCTGTAGCCACCACTAAATTAGGTATTTCTTGAACCACTTCTCCATTAACATGAATAGTCACGAAGCCTGTCAGTTTTAAAGTTTCATTAATCATCTAAATCTCCTAGCTATTTAAAGTGAACTCGTTCAACGCAGATGCATTGAGGACAGACAAGCTCCCTGATATTAAGGTAAAACTAAACGAATCTGACATGTTTACTGCATCAGAAAAGTCTCTATTAAATTGCATTGCAAAGCTAAAATTATCAGACATATTTGTGGAGTCTGACAAGGTCTTAGTTACATCTAAAACCGCAAGATCAGATACAACAACACTGTCCCCTAAAGATTTTTGATAGTCTAAGGCAACACTGTCAGTTAGAGTGAAAAACTCATTCCTGAAGTATCTGTTCTTTGTGTCAGGATCTAGGGCAACATCTATTGCCTTTAAGTCCTGAAATGTAATGTCACTTTTTAAGTACTGATAACTTATACCGCTTTTTATAAGCTGGTGAGTTATTTCTGCATTAGCTTTTGCAAGCTCTAAAAGCGCCTTGCTTGCCATTAATCAAAGTCGCTTCTTACTTTGAGCTTAAGTAAATCAAACACCGTCTGAACCCCACCTGAAGAAAACGTAATTTCTATTTCTGCCTCAAAGGTTCCTGCTGATGATAGAGTTCCTGACGGAAAATCAGTTACAACAATACCGTTAGCTCCATCAGAAATACTGCATGTTAATGTACTAGCAATAACTGTACTGCCAAGCTCTCTAATACGCATTCTCACAGTTGCTCCCGTTACATTTATAGGAGCCCATGTTGCACTATCATCAGGGTCTAGCGTGAGACCGGAAGCCGCTGTATTGCTATCTTTTAGTGTTATTGTTAGCTCAGGAAGAGTATCTCCCGCAACTAAGTTTAATGTTTCTGAGTATGCCATTAGATAAATGCCCTCGGTTTGCAAGTGAGAGATCCGCCTGAGAATCCATACTTCACTTGACGTATTGTTCTTCCCACAGCCTTTTCGAATAAGTCCCTATTTGCCCCAGCCATCGCTGGATTTCCAAAGGGTTGTCCGGTCATCATCTGAAGCCTAAACAAAGCTCCGTGCGATATTGCCTCTCGGTATTCCTTTCCGACAGTATCTGGAATGCTGGAACTGGATGATGATGGCTTTAATGAAAATAAAACTCTAAAGGAGTTACTGTCAGCGGGAATTGGAGCAACATAAAAATCAGTATTATCTCTTTGGGCATAATACTTTGGTGTTCCAGTAGTGTTTTCATCCCCAAGTCTAGACAAAAGTTTTGCGTAACTTATAGGCTTTAACGGTTGTTTGTCGTTAAAAATATCTAAAATATGATTTAACTCAGTTCCACTTGGTATAGAAACAGCGTATTCGTTTACACCTTTTACAATTGTGACAAACTCAGGCTCTGCAACAAAAACATCAGTTCTTTGACAAAAGTCTATAGCAGAATCACGCACAGACCTCTCTAAAAGAAAATCAGGGCAACCCTGTACTTCAGGTCTTATAAACGGAGAAAAATCAGAATATTTCACTATTGATCACCTATGCTGGGATTGGAGTCACTGCACTATCAGCTTGGGTTTTAATGCCAAGTGCATTTGCAAAGCTTTGGTAATGCATCATTGCTCTTTGCGCGTTACCAGCAAATTCAGAATCTTTCTGATATGACCGATACAACACATAATCTAATAAACAGTTTGAATAAACATCGTCTATAGATATAACTGTCGTATCACTAGAGAAGTTGCTGATAGCTATATCTGAAGTAGATGCGCTATAGATTATTTCTAAAGAGTGAGTTCCGGAAGTCCCTTTAGGAAAAACATAAAAGTTCTTAGGATCTGCTGGATCGTAAATGTAATGCTCAATCTTATTCGTTCCAGCAGTTGTTTCATGCCAGTTAGGAAGCGTCTCATCAAGTATTCTTCTGTCCACTTGAGTTATTGCCCTTCCGCCAACATTACGCACTACATCGATTAAACGTAAAGCGCTACTTGGTAGCGTTTGTTTACTGCCTGTTGCCAGATCTAAGGTGGTGTTTACCATCTTGGCATCTGGTCTATGAAGCACAACTTCTCGTTGAGCATCATTAAAAAATTTCAATAATTCTAAATTTGGAAACCGGACGTTCGTATTATCCTGCAAGATAATGCTAGCGCGGTCTAATATATCTACAACTTTAGTTGTCGCCATCAGTGTTCTCCCACTCGATTACTTGCAAATCAGGATTGCTTTTGAATATCGGGTTATAGTCGAAAATATTTCCAGTTATGACGTTCTGAACTTTTTTAGGGATAAGAATTTCAGCTTCTTTTGGCGGGTTCTTTTGATCCCGTTCCAATTGCTTTAACTGTTCTTCTAACTGGGCTAGGGTGAGTCTTCGGTCTAACTTTCTTCCAAACTCTTCATTTGCCTTGTCAAATATCTCATCTTTTTTGGTTTTAGATTTCGTCATAATTTTTACCATTTAAAACAAGGGAGGTTTCCCTCCCTTATTCAAGTCAGACTATTAAGTCCACTTACCTACGCAAAGTGCATCTGGAGTTACAACCTTAGAGCCGTAAACTTTCAAACCACGAACTTGATCACCAAAAGTACTTTCCATTCTTACAGTTTCAGCATTTGTGAACTGTGAAGCGAAAGAAAGAGCCTTAGGATGACCCGCTAGGACATGTGTATAACCTGAGTCAGCGCCAGAGGAAGCAGTGAATAGCATGTTTGACTGGTAAACAGTAAAACGATCTACCATTCCAACTTTTCCATTACGCAACGGTGAAGTTGCATCACCAGTCAAGTAAGCTTGACGTAACTCAGACTGCTTGAGCATGCTTACAAACTCAGGAGAAAGAACGATGTAACGCCCCTCTTCTGGAATGTTAAGCGTGTCAAGAGCAGTAGAAAGCTCAAGTATTTCAGTCAAGATGTTAGATGCTGTAATGGAAGTTTGAGCCCCAGTAGTGGTGGCGCCAGTGATAGCGTTAGCCAATACATCAGTCTCAACTGCAATACGCATTCCCTCAGAAGCATCCGCAGAAGCCTTCTCAAGCAAATTAATATCTGCTTGAGCCGCTAATACGTCATCAACCTTGAAGCTGTAGTACTTAGCCTTGTCGATTAGCATTTCTACTTTGGCAGTAGTCAACTCTTGAGTTGTAATCGTGCCCGCATAGTCATTGATGGTTACAGCAGGAACTGTACGAATTACAACCTTCTCGCCCTGACCAGAGATTTCGCCCTCATAATCAGTGTTAGAAATTGCAGGAAGTACGCTCTGCTTGTAGAACTTAGCTTGTAAAAGCTTGGAAAACACCTCTGGGATGAAATTCACCTCAGATGTAGTGCCTGTACTAAATTGTGAAAAAGACATTTTATTTACCTATATGCAAAAGTTATTGCCGAATCTGCCCGCTATTCATTGCCTTTAATATTTCATCCTGATGCTTCTCAAATTCATGATTCGGCATCCTTTTAATATCTTCGACTGACCAGCTTCTAGTATCGACTTTCGTTTTGGGCTTTCGAGACTTAGGCAATTTCGGTTCTGCAACCGACCTTGCTTTCTCTAGCGCCCTCTCTTGCGGTGATGGTGGTTTAAATCCCATGTCGCCCTTGAACTTATAGAGAACAGAGTTCACATCGTTTGAAGAGCCATGTTGAATCCAATCTTTAGTTGCACTGTCTTGATCTTCTAGCCAGTTCAGCCAGTCTGATGTTTCAATTAACTCATCAACATCTGGATGTTCTGTTCTGATCCGATCAAAATGGGCATCTACAGCTTTTTGATTCAGCTCTTCTTCTTTGCGTTTCTTCTCTAAAGCAAGTTCTTCTTTGTGACTTAAAACCTCATCCTGTGTTCGCTTCAGCTCATCTAATAGTGGGTTAGCTAGATCAGGGTAGTCTTCCCTTAACTGCGCTAACTTACTGTCATCTCTCTGTTGCTCAACAAGTTGACCTTTCAGCTCCGTTAGGCTTTTGACTAGGTCGGCGTTTTGCCGCTTCAAGTCAGCCGCTTCTTGCGTAGCTTTTGTCATTCTGCTCTGTGCGCCTTTCATTGCTTTTTCAGCTTTTTGCAAAGCCAATGTCATATCTTCAGATTCACCGCTAACTTCTTCAGATACTTCAACCTCTTCAGCGTCAGTCTCAGCCGTGTCCGTAGGTTCGGGGGCTTCTTGTTGCAACTCTTCAGGCTCTTCTGGAGTATCCTCTTGAGATTGAACGGTCTCAGGGTTTCCTTCTTTAGGCTGAAGCATTTGCTCCATCAACTCTTTCGCTTCTGCTTCTAGGCGATCAGGGTCATTTCTCGACATAATTTTTTCCTTACGGGGCGATTTCTCGATGTCCGTTATTCAATTGCGGTTGTCCTTTTAAGGTTCCGCGAGTTATCTAAATGCGCTCTCGCGCTCGTTTCAAGACTAAGCAAAAAGCGCAACTCTTTGAGTCTGCCTTGCTCAATCCTAAAATTTTTCTCGTCTGCTTCTTCTAAGTGACGCTGTGCATCAACAAGACGGTTTTTAAATAGCTCCTTGAGGAGGTGCCATTCCGACCCCTCCTTGAGGCGCATTACCGCTTGCGATTGCTCTTTGTTCAGCTTCAGCTTGGAGCGCGAGTTGTTGTTGTTGTTCAAGAGCTAACTGCTCCTCTGACTTAACAATTTCATCTGGGTCGATATCCATACTCTGTGCAATATCACGAAGTAATTGATTACGATCCACCAATCCGGCATCCATGGGGTTTGATACCAGCGAAAGGAACTGCAATAAGCGCTGGCTTTGTACTTCTTTTTGGACAAGAGCTGTACTACCTCTTGCGACAATCCTCAGATCGCCTTTTGATTTTTGATTTGTGCCAAACTCCATATTCCAGTGGAATAATGCAGTAATCATTGGCTCCATCAGAAAGTCATCAATGTTTTTTATCGTAGATTTAAGCGCAACATTAGCCGCACCCATCAACATTGACATTCCTGTAGCTGTCTTATTAAGACCACCCGTTTGCTCACCGTGTGTATATGAAGGTAAGCTTGTTGTTTCATCCGCGAACTTGCGGAATATGTCAACAATCTGATTAAGTCCATTAGCGTTAGCTACCGGCTGATACCAGCGAACCATCGGCATAGAACCATCTCCACCCTCTCTAAGGAACACTCTCCAAGGGTGTATGTCTGTAGGATCTTCTCCAGCCGCAAGTAAGTCAGTGTTTACCTCAACCATTGGTGCAGAAGACATCGCTAGATTATCTAACCAAATTCTTGTTGCGGCATTCATAGTGCCTTGCGAATCACGCATCATTCTAGGTACGCCTGTACCCCAGAACTGATGAGGAGATCTCTCATAAGGGAATATATGATAAGGAATGTCATAACCTTTTATAGGGTTAAGCATTACCTTTATTACTTTTCCAGAACACAACCAAACACATGCGCTAAAATCTTCTGACAAATCAGCATCTTCAGGTATTTCTACGCCATGCTCTTTTAATTCATAGCCATCAACACATCCCCAATATTCCATAACCTCGAATCTATTGGATTCAGAATGCTCATTGATACCAGCAATACGCCTTCTGGTACGCTCATGCTCTTCTTCAGTGTGGTTACCTGTCCTGTTTGTTTTTAGCAAATACTTGATCATTCCAGAATCAAACTGAGGTAAGTCAGATAATTCCCTGAACTGACGGCGAGTTAGCACATGCCTACGGAATAACCCATCACAATCATCAAGTGATGTGCAATACGGGTCTGGGTAAAGGTCGAATATTGATACACTCTCCACCTCAGGCATAGGCTGTTCAATAATACTTAGCGCATAACCTTGCTCGCCAGTCTCTGGATCAGCCATCATTGAGTAAGATTGTTTTTGATCTATTCTTACTGTTCCTGCTTTACACGCGCCAGAACCGAAAATACAGGCTTCTAAAATACTTTCTTTAAGTTTTTGCTCTGCGTTGGTCTCAATCAATTGATCCATAATATCGATGGTCATTAATTCAGCCGCGTCATCGGCAACTCTTTTTTCAGCCTTTTTCAACTCTTCTTCGAGTTCTTGCATCCTAGCCATGATCAAATCTTCATTCATGTTAGGATCCATCATTTGTGATGCTTCCATGACCTGTGCTGTAGCAAGCTGGCGCATCTGCATGGCTTGCATTGGATCTAGATCAGGGACTGGCGTGGACTCAACGGAAAAGAAAACATCTCCATGCTGAAACAATAGATCAATGATACGACTGTAAGCCGCCATGACCTTTGTTCGAGTTAGTCCAACAAATACTTTTGATCTCGCTCCAGCCTCATTTAGTCGGGCTAATACGTCAGGTTCATATTGACCATTGTATTGACGGAGATCTTTGAGCCACTCGCTTTCTGTTTCTTTGCGAGCATCTTTATATTCTTGAAATGTACCAGATAGCCGAGCGCCCAGATTCTGCATGCTTTGATCTTGCACACCATCTGAGATATCATTTTTTTCTTCAGTAATTTCTTCTATCATTAGTAGCCTGTCACGGGATCGAGCGTCTTAAATCGCCTTTGTATAATGCGATGCCTAACTCTAGGCATAGATGCAAGTCCGTGCAGGGCTATAGCGTAAGCCATAACCCTGTCATCATAACATCCTGACTGAGAATTGAAAGCCCCTTTATCATCTATTATGTAGGTTCGCAACTCGCTAACTAAGTCCATATCGGCAATACCGCTCTGACCCTGTCTAAGTAATGCCGCTAGTCCATCTATTATTAAAGGCTTGGTTTTAGAGGTTGTAAGGAAACCTCCTCGTTTTGTCATTTTATCGGTGTAAGCTCCATCTACTGAATGCTCAATAAACATGTTCGGGTAAGACAATTCCTGTAGTCGGCGCAAGGTTGTTAGACCGTGGTTATTTCTCTCTACCACAACGTAAGCATTGTTATATCGCTGACCGATCTGCGATACGATATTGCCCCACTCCCAAGGGTCTATATGTCCATGCCAGCAAGCAACTTGCCTACCTTCAGAATCTAAAACTTGAGCGCAGGAATAATCTCCGTAAGATAATCCTTCAGCAACGTCAACACCTATGGTGTAGCTATCTTCACTTAATGGCGGATACCATTCTCTGTAGGGTGCATATGATCTTTCAGATAGAGTTCCTCCTAGCATGTCGCCTACGAAGTCAGGCGTGTAGCAGTCATTTTCTGCTGTCGTTAAATGCATGTCCTCGACAAAACATCTTCCTGAAGTTAAAAAGCTTTCAAGAGGATTGGCAGGATATTCCTGACTAAATAAATCAGTGCCGCCTAACTCATCTAACTTTGCTCTTCTAAAGCATAGCTGTGAGTCATCTAAGTTGTATCGTTGTGCTAATTTATATTCTTCGGGAGTCGCCTCAAAATACGGCGAGGGCTTCCTTCTATATTCGGGCATCCAGAACCAAGGAATAAAACAGGTTATCCACTCAGTCTCACCCCTAAGGCTTTTCATTACTTGATCGTAGAACCAGCCGCCAGCTCCGTTCGCCGTGCTTTCAAGAATAACTTCAGATTTTTTTCCACCGACAGTCTGTAATAGACCAGCAACTATGTCTGATCCTTGGGGGTAGAAGGCAACTTCTGATCCGTGGACAAATCTGTTTGTTTGTCCCCGCCCTGTCTGTGTAGACCTTGCGGTTCCAACCCTGTATCTTGAATTGATTTCATCAAATACCAAAGTTGTCGCCGACTGACTAGCGAGAGGCGGTTTAAACGCAGGATGCGGGACATTGTCATAGAAATACTTCACCATATTGAAGATTGCGTTAGTGGATTCTGCAAGGTGAGACAGTACAAATGCGTTAGCATTTCGATTTTGTGTCACTTTCCAGAAGTTTCGTCCTTGCACATAGGTAGAAATACCTGTTTGTCGCGCTTTTAGGCACAACATTCGTATATTTCCTTGCTCTTTTAACTGTTTTTCTAGCCGATTATGGACATATAACTGTGCCGCATTAAGCGCAAAAGGGACGGATTCGCCCTCTTTTGTTACGATTTTCAGCACATTTTTGGCATATAAAGGGAGATTTCCCTTAAATTTAGCCGCAATCTGTTCAATTTCCAATATGATTTACCACCGCTCTGCACCACCAAGTAAAGTGGGCATCATCTAAATTACACATCATTAGGTTAAGGCGACTGCAAACCAGCCTGACATTACCTAACTCATAACCTAAACTGTTATCAATCCTGTCAACACTCACTGAAAGGTCAGACTCTTCAGTCGTAGCATGCATGGGTAAGCCAGATATAGCGCATGAGCCACCTTGGCTGTCATATAAAGCTCTCAGCTCTGCATGTGTAACGGGCTTACCATTAAATTTATTTTTTCGGTGCCTATGCCTTAAGCTGTTTAACTTTAAGCTTAAAAAATTATCAACGCTTAAATTGCCCTTCTCTTTAGCGACTTTAACCCTGCAAGAGTTACAGGATGCTTGCGTTGCTGAGAAATTAGCGGCGGGCTTTATAGACCCGCAAATGGAGCATTTTTTATCTCCAGTTGCCATTCCGTCTCTCTTGTAAGCTTCTCAAACAAGCCTACAGCTATCCTGCTTTGACTAACGGCAATTTTGTCGCCCATTAAGTAAGTTCCAAGCCCAATGCAACCATGCACATCTTTCGCATAATTTGCCGCATGAATTAAAATATAGGTGCGATTAGGAACATCCTGTATCTCCCAAGTCTCACCAAACTTAGGTGACTTACGCCAGCGTGTCTGATACGTCCCTTCTGGGATGCAGGAGAAACTTACGGCGTTATTCTTCCATGGACGTTCTATAGAATAAAACGTCTGAGAATCGAATCTAAGGACACCCAGAGTGCCTTCAGGATGGTAGCAAAACCGCTCCAGCGTTATCGTCTTCAGTTTTTTTCTCCTGATTATCTTTTTGAGAGCCCCACTTAATAGCGTCATAACCCTTAGACCAGTTATCTTCATCTCTTGGACGCCTTAAATCGCCCTTACCGTAGAGCGTTTCTCTATGATCACTCACTTTTTTCTAGCCGTCTTAGCCGCGTTCTTAAAATTTTTGGCGGTGGGTCTACCCTTCTCGCCAGCCTTTCTCATAGTTTCACCAGATCCACCTTTTATTCTGGCTCTCTTTTTAGCAATGTTTTGGTAAAGTGACATCTGTATCTCCTATTTAGACTTCTTGGTTTTCTTCTTTTCTTTCTTTTGTTTATTTAAAGCCGCTATTGCTTCCTTGGATCGCTTATCAGACATAGGCGCATTAATTGCTGGGCGTGGATTTTTCTTGGGTCTTCCTACGTTCTTACCGTATGTTCCGGCTCCTGATGGCATAACTATCTCCTAGATTTTGCGCCAGAACATTTCCAGCGCTTACGTGATAAATTGTTAGGGGTGTTTGGGTCGTTTCGTTTTTTCGCAGACAAACCTTTTTTAATGCCTAAACTACGAGCGCAATAAGCATCGCCCTTAGACGTTCCAGCTTGCACCCTACGGCTACCATCTTTAGCTTTACCAGCTTGCCCATAGGACACCTTCTTGCCGCTAGCGGTGACTTTAACTTTTGCCTTGCCTTTTCTTGGTGTCGCCATTTCAAAATTTACCTTTGTATATTTTTTGGTTTACAGTTTTTTACCTACCGCCCCCCTATTCAACGAGGTGCAGTTGGAAACCTTTAACCACCGGTGACTCATCAATCAAGTCGTATACAACCTCATCTAATTGATCTGATAAGTACAAAACCAGCCCATCAAATCGTAATGTTGTGACATGTGGCTTTATAAACTTATCAAAAGCTTCTTCACCTAAAGATAAATATTCCATTGCTACATCTTTTGTCATAAGAAGCTGATTCATATTTTTTACTCTGTATATTTTTAGAAACCTATTTTCAATATTTTGCTAATTTTTCGTGGTATAGCCGACATGGAACCGCATGCGCGAGCGCGGGGAGCTCCATACCTCTACCCCTCCCCCTACCGCCTTTTATTACATGCATGATGCGCTAGGTATCGATAGCACAACCTTATTGAGGTTGAGCTCTACTAATGCAAGTCACTGATATCCTTAGAGTTATCAGTAAGAAGCTCTGGCAATTCATCTTCTTCGAGGTCTAAATCAGCAAGAAATGAGCCGTGAAAGCTTGTAACTTCCTGTTTCTCTGGTGCAAAACCGCCCAACACCTTGATCAACAGCTCAAGCGCCCTAACGCGGGTTCCGGACTGATCCGCATCTCGACTCTCAGCCTCCAATTGCGCCACATAGGACGCGAGTTTTGTCTCTGAATCACTCATTAACCTATTCCTTTCGGCATCAATAGCCGCCTTAACACTAATATTCACCAACAACCTGAACGCCTGATGATTTGGATGAGCATACCCTGCTGTCTCTGCTGATCTTGTTGCATTGCCAGTAGCCACGAACTCACTGACGAATCTCTCCTGCCTGAATGTCAAAGGTTTGAGGGTCTTATCAATCTCTATCATCTCTGTGTATCTCCCTATGAAGATTCGGCACTGGGGTGTTGGGTTCTTTTTTCCCGCGATTCAAAAAATCTGAGCAATGGCGGTAGCTACAGCGGCAAACACTATCCAAGCTCCACGCTCAACGATCATTGACTTGCCCATAGTTTCGGCGATCCGAGTCTCGACTGTGCGTTGCTGATCTTCGAGCTGATCAAGTCTCTGCTCATGGCGATCTATTCGCTTGTGACCACCAGTCAGTCTCTCATCTATCCTAGCCAGATGTGAGAGAGTCTGTGACACAGAGTCGAGCTTGGATTCAATTCGATCCAGCCGCTTATCAAAAACTTCCACGCTTACCATGTTCTCATCTTAATGTACGCCTTGAATTTGCTCATGTTTAATGATTTCAATTGTACCTTAATGAAAAAAGACTTGCAAAATGAGAATACCCTGTTTTATACTCGCATAACTGCTCAACGAGCATGATTTAAACCACTGTATAGACATACAGTAAACGTGGAAGACGGCAGACATCCACGCTAAATATGAGAAGCCCCCATCCGTGCAGTGAGGTGTACGGGCTAGCATGAAGGGTACTCTGGCACGATGAGCCTTCAGACACGCTAGTAGCCAGTGGTAACCGCGAAACGCTTGGAGAAGAGCGAGGTAGCGACCACAGGGGAAAATCTTAAACAACCTGTCAGGCGGGCAACCTACCCGCGAAAACACTTCGGTGTGAGTAGAACCTGACGAGTTGGTTTGAGTATGTCCTGCACGGTGTAGGGCATATCAAAACCAATTACTCCCTGAGGAGGGACACATGAAATTAAAGATGAAACATACACCCGACCAGAACAGCACTGGCTATCAGCTAGCACTAGCTATTGATGCACTTAGATCACGCATTGAAGATTTTGCGGATGACCTAAGGATTGAGCAAGAAAATGATTCAAGTATTGACCAGAGTCTAAGTGGGCATTACCAGTGGAATGCTGAAGATGCGGCAAAGTTACTTGAGCAAGCGGTTGAACTTATTGACCCTTTGTTCGATGACTATGAGTAAGCAAGTCGAAGCCATCGCGGTGGCTTCTATCGTGTTTATTTAACTAGCCTGAGGAGGCAATTATGCTACAGAAAAAAATCGATATAGCTAAACAATTTGTGGATTTACACAGAATCGGTCTTAACGCTTGGTCACCTAAATATCAACTTCCAAGTATGTCCGATGAAGCCGCATTGCTTCAAATTTATTACGACCTTGTGGGCGATGCCTACGGAAATACTGAAAGCAACGGAATGGGCGAGTTGACAATTGAGATTGATTCACGCGACTCAATGTCGGGTTACCCAGTGCTTTTTAACTTCGCCAATCTGTCTGAAGAGTAGCTGAGTGATTCTCAGCCGAAACACTGGTTCGCCAGTGTCACAGAAAATCAAAGCCTGAGGAGGCAATTATCATGAAGAAAGATATCAAAGAAACTATTACTGCCCAGATCATCGATATGATCAAAGACGCCCAAGCGACTGGATCTGACTTCACCATGCCATTTAAGACACTTGGTGGTAGACCGACAAACGCATCGAGCGGCAAGCACTATCGCGGACTCAATGCACTGTGGCTTGGCTTGCTAGGCTACCGGACAGTCGCTACTTACAAGCAGTGGGCTGATCTTGGCTATCAAGTTCAAAAGGGTAGCAAGTCAGTAGGCATATCAGTGCCAATGGTTGGTAAGGATAAAGAGACCGGCGACAGCAAGATGTTTGGCTTTAGGGGCGCTTCGGTATTCCCTGCCAGTCAAGTGCTACATGCCGAGACAGGGGAGCCATGGTGTGAGCCTGAACTAGGTGAGAGAGTTGATCTTACTGAGCGACTGGAAGCAGTTGATAAGTACATCAACAACCTTGGTTTTGACATACGCCATAGCAGTGACGGCGGTGCTTATTACCAACCGGCTAATGACTTTATTCATATGCCGCTACGTGACCAGTTCATCGCTACCGCAACATCAACTGCGACTGAGTGCTACTACTCAACGCTTTTGCATGAATCGGCACATTGTACAGGTCACAAGTCACGGCTTGATCGGCTTGAGCTGAAGAACAAAAAGGGATATGCGTTCGAGGAATTAGTTGCTGAATTGTCAGCGGCTTTTCTGTGCAATCACTTGGATGTTTCAAGCTCTCCAAGAGCTGATCACGCGCAGTACCTTAACTCTTGGCTGAAAGCTTTGAGTGGAGACAATGACTACATTTTCAAGGCGGCTAGCGAAGCGCAGAAGGTTGTCGATTGGATGGATGCAATACAGGTTGCCCTTCCCTTAGAGGAGGCGGCATAGGGGTGAGGGATTTATTTTCTCCCGCCGCAAAATTTCTAGCTGAATGAGAGCTGGTTGGTCACCAGCCGAAACACCCTGCGGGGTGTCCTAGATAACCAACTAATCCCTGAGGAGGGACTTATGAAAACTGTAGCAGAAATAGCAAGAGAAATTAACAGCCACAACCTAAGCACACAAGAGCTTAAAGGCTTAATTGATTCTATCCAGTCAATGGTTGCAGGGAAAGCAAAAGCGACCCTGTACATCGGACAAGAAGTGTATGTTGTCCAGAAGACCAAGCGCACCTTAGGCGTGATTGAAAAAATCAACAGCACTCGATGCCTAGTGCAGATGCCAAATGGCAAGTATCAAGTGCCAATGGGAATGCTTGAGGCGGCTTAATTCCAACTGAATGAGAGCTGGGTAGTAACCAGCCGAAAGCCTGAGACGCGATGAAACACTGACGCCCTATTAATAGATGCGCCCACTTACAGTGGGGTCAGCATCGGCGTGTATTAATTAGTGTTCCGCGTCTCCTTGGCTCTTGGAAAACTACGACCTGAGGAGGTCAATTATGTATTACTTAGCTAACTATGAGGAGCATCGCGCTCCTAAGACTTACAAGAACCTGAAAAGATTATCAGATTACAGAAATAAAGATCAGAGAATCGAGGGAAGTAAGCACGTAGTGTACAAATGTCACAGAGATGTGCGCCTCAACAAAATACATGCTTTTTACACGGTTAAAGATGGATGCCTAGTCCGCGACAAGTACCGAACTGCAATGCATCAGATACGGGAGATGTTTCGATGAAAACTAATATTTCAATCGACCTGTCCGATGCAGAGCGCAACGTGATTGCCAATTTACTAAAAGGCAAAGAAACCAAGGCGTTAGTGACACGATCTGAGCTCAATGAAATGGTGCAGGGTTTTGTGGAAGGTATCTTGGGATACGAGCCTACAACGTCAGCCGCTAAGGTTGTCAAAATAGGATTCTCACCCATCAATATCAGTGCAAAGCTCCAGCAGTTTTTAGACAGGCATGGGTATCACGAAGACCACCCATCCCGTCTTGGATACATTCGAGGCTGGAATTCAGTTGGTAAATAAGAAGCAGAGCCGGACAACCTGAGGAGAGTTATTTGAAACGGTCACGGATGACCTCCGGCTCTGCCAACAAAATAATAACACAGGAGTGGTAACCATGATGGATTTGTTTATTGGAATATGCCTAGTTATTGGCATGACAATTAGCATGAATGGAGCTTGCCTGATGATTGCAGACAAGCAAAAACAATGGCTAAAAAATAGAGAGGAGTAAGCACCACGAAGCTACCTAAGGGTAGTTTCTTAGTGTTAATTTCGACACTGAATAAACA
>Ga0209336_10000792_pt1 | contig 16000 bp, 25 predicted proteins | sample LinPmetageLP32_FD_184042 | JGI IMG/M metagenome (GOLD analysis project Ga0209336, IMG submission 184042) | Marine viral communities from the Pacific Ocean - LP-32 (SPAdes) (version 2) | ecosystem: Environmental > Aquatic > Marine > Oceanic | place: Pacific Ocean | collected 2009-08-23 | reverse complement strand
GTGCTTTACAAACGTCATAAAGCTTTCTTGCTTGGTAGTCCTGTCATCTAAAGTTTTAAGCCGCTCCAACATAGGAGCGACTTTCGCTAACTCTTCATCAGTTAAATACTGGGTAAAGTCACTCAGGTCATTCATAGCTAATCCTGATTAGTAAGTTTTGAATAATTTTCTAAAGTCATCGTCTGGCTTAATTTTATAAGGAACCATTTGTTCATAAGAAATCGGAACTTTTCTTGTTCCAAGAGGTTGTGTACCAAGGATATATGGAAGATTAGATATTTTTGATTTTAATCCTTTTATTGTTTTTAACTCGTTATAAGCCCTACCAAGACCCTCACCTATACTTGTTTTTTTATCCCCCTTAACCAAAGGATTCATTATACCAAAAAGATTTAAATCAGTTCTAGTTGTTGTTAAAGGATCACCCGGAACTGCACCTCTTGCAAAAACCTCAATGGGAGTCTGTTGATAAAGATCATAATCAAATTGCGGATAACTACCTTCAGGAAGAACTAAAGGTGAAGTAAGAATTTCACGTTCTTTTTCTAAATCCCTTACCATCTTTACTGCTAAAGTCTCTTTAGACAATTTACCATCTGCGTCTTTATAGAGGTTATCATTAATTAAATTATTTTTTTTCAGTGTTTCTATGTTTTCTAAAGTTTCATTTATTTCTTCTATTCTTTTCCCTCTATATTTAGCCAGAAAATCTAGACCACCACCAGTGCTTTCATTAAAAATTTCTTTGTCACCAGCACCTTTTACAATATGATCAAATTCATGAAAAACATTTGAATCTATAAGATATGGTATGCCTGCATATGAACCTTTTAAACCACTAGAGCCATCTCTTGCATATAGAGGATTATATCTCATTTCTAAGGGATATCCCTTACCTCTAGCACGAGCTTCACCTATATTAGGAGTAAAATCACCTTCTAAATCGGGAGTCATAGTTTTAAAACCAGTAGAAGAAAAACTAGTCTCACCATCATCCAAAAGTTTGTAATCATCTATATTTTTAATAATTTCACCGAGAGTCGATTCGCCTTTACCAGTTTCACTCATACTATATCTAGTTTTAATGTTGTCTCCAGTTGAAACAACCTCCTCAAATATATCATCCGCTCCCTCAATCATTAGATTTATGGTTTTATCAACATCGAATTGAGGAGACTGTAAAAGCATAAGATCTCTAGTAATTGTTCTATCATCAATTGTTTTATAAGTAACTCTTTGTATACCTGCAAATTCTCTAACTTCAGCATCAGTAGCACCCTTTGCATACATATCTTTTGCTATTTTCTGCCTTGCTCTGTACTCAGCTATGGTTTCAGCAGAATTCTTTTTTGCGTCAGGAATAAATGAAGGAGCCTCAGCACCTGTAAATTGAGGATTTTCCTTTGTTCCTACATTTCTAAAACCAGCAGCTTCTAACTGATCTTGTGCTTCTATAACAATTTTATTTAGTCTCTCAGCATTTCTAATAAAAGGACTTTTAATCTGACCAAGACCATAACTTAATCCAGCTTTTGCGCCAGTACCCGCAATTCTAGCAGCCTGTGCAGCAGGAATTATACTCCCTACTTGAAAAATATCACCAAGTTTAGCTTCTCTAGCCGCTGTAAGTTGTTCTGGAGTTGCATTTGCCTCTGTAACTCCTTCAGGTAAATAACCAGCCAAACCTCCAGAAGTTCCAAGATTTATACCAGATTCAACAACATTTTTTCCATAGTCATAAGTAGTGCTTACAGGATTAGATAAAAAATCTTTACCACCCTCATATACTCCAGAGGCTATACTTTTACCAACTCCAAGAGGGTCTTCATAAACAGCTTGACCAAAATCATCAATTCCTTGAGAAACTATATTAGCGTAACTTTTCCCCACAATTGGAGTTTGATTCCTAATATAACTAGGCGTGTAATCTTCTCCATCACCAATAATATAAGGATCGTCTGTGACGGCTCCTTGACCCGTATCATAGGGAGAAGTAACAAAAGGATTAACATTTCGCGCATCAACAGTCTGCGGATTAACAACGGTTTGTTGAGGCGGAACAGGCACACCCAAGTTATAGGGTATTGGATCTAATCCATGTGAAAACTGATTGCTATCATTTCTCTGCGTTTCAGCCATCTGATTGGCAATAATACTTGCTAAGTAATCATTACGCTCATTAGGTCTTTCAACAATATTACCCCTGCCACCACGAACAGGTTCTGGATCAGGATCTCTGGTAAAATAAGATGACATAACGTCAGGAACAGAAGTATCCTCAGTGGTGTCCTTGTTAGCATCTAAATCATAAATGCTACCTCGACCACGCTCGTAAATCATTTTATCCGCCCATAGCAGCTAAGAAATTATCAGCTACACGATTTAATCCAACAGAACCGCCAGCTTGCATGGTTCTTACATCATCAGATTCACCAATCGGCTTAACGATCTTCTTCATAATATCGTCTAACTCGTTAAACTCATCGTCCCTAGTACGATTTAAATCAAGAGATGGACCCTCATCTTCTTCCTCAATCGGAACACAAATACCCGCAACAGGATCAAGCCTCATACCCTCTGGACATGGATCTACAACGCCAACTCCACCTACAGTGCCATCTTCAGTCGTGCTTGGATAGTTACCTGCCATCTTCTTAGCAGTTTCTTCGCTTTTGTCTAACCAAGCTTTCGCTATATCTTCAGGAACACCATTTTTTTTCATGTTTGCTAATCTAGTTTCGTAACTACCAAAAAAACCTGCATAACCAAGCATTTTCATATCATATGCTATATTGCCCGGAATAGCCTTAAAGTCTCTCGCTAATTTCTGTAAAAACGTTAATCCTTCATCGTCCTCATCACCAGAACCAGTGCCAGTTTGACCGCCGCCCACTGGTCTCTCTGGTGGATTTAAAGATGTGTCGCCTAACCCTAAATTACTTAAAGCATTTGCAACATCTTCAGGTAAATCAATATTAGCCGCTGATAAAGGTGCTTCAAGTGGCAAATAAGCTGGACCAGCAGTCATACCTGTGTTCGGCATGTCACTAGGAGAATAGGCAGGTCCAGCAGTCATACCCGTATTAGGCATACCACTAGGAGAATAAGCTGGACCGGGCTGCATACCCGTATCAGGAGACTCAGGAAACGTTATCATGTTCTGAGCTAACGTGCTAGATGTGCCAGACGGAATAGAAATAGATGGAACCGAACCTAAACCACCAGTGCCACGAGCCATCTGCACCATATCTAATGACGGTGACGCTAATGCTTGTGCAGTTGCTTTGTCCCTATCATCAAGATTACCTAAACTAGAATAATCAACAGCAGACTGATCCCTGCGCATATCAGGCATACCTATCGCAGCCATGTCCTTCATCGCTTCATCCAACTCAGCAGATGTCGGCGTGTAATTATTATCATCGCCAAAATCCATAGGAACAACTGGAGCCGTAACCACAGGCGCAGGTCTGTCATCCTTCTGAGCTTGCGCTATCTGATTTGCTATAATCTGACTAGCTGATGAAACAGTAGGCTTATTAGGTTTAGAAGGTTTAGGTGGAGAATAAGTATCGTATATATTACCACGCCCCGGCTCAAAATTCATTCCGCCACCCCTGCGCATATGCCTAACAATACCACCATTGCGCATCTGAGCAACAGGCGGTCTAGCCGTGTTCATCATCTGACCCGTGAAAACATTCATGCCACCCATCTGATCAGACGCTACAGGCGCAGCAGGCCGAATATTACCCGCAAGCATAGTCTCTAAACTATCACCAAAACGCTTGCGCCTGTTCGCATTCGGTGGAATAGGCGCTGAACCCTGCTGCATCGGCATAGCCTGACCCATAGGCGGTACAGGCTGTAAAGGCATCTGAGGTGGCATCATATTCATAGGTTGTGGCGCTCCACCCATAGGCATACCACCCATAGGCGAACCGCCCATCGGAGCCATTAGTGCGCCAGTTTTTACTGCTACCATAAATCAAGCCTCCTCAACAAACTTAACCACACACTAACAGCAACTTTTAATTTAATCAACACACTCTAGCAAACCTTCTTTCATCATGCTCTGCGCAAGCCTGTCCCTACTCGTGTAACAGTAAGTTCCCCTGTTCCAATCAGAAAACTCCATAGCAAGCCTGCGCATAAAACGATCCTCACCCTCACTACCCGCAAAATGCTTTTCTGCAATAAAAGGAACAACTTCGCCCGGACCCTGTGCATCAAACTCTCTAGTCGCTCCGTATGTCAATTTATATCTTGGCATTAACTTCTCCTTTTTCTAGGTAAAGGATAATATGGGATATTATGGGGTTTATGTCAAGGCGTAGAATCCATTCCAGTAATTATATCTTTTACACAACCATCAGAATTAGGAAGATAAGAACCAATTTTTATAAAAATTTTTTCTTCGGGCCTAAATTTCTCACGCCACAAACCTTCAACTTTTATACCGTATGTTTGATCAGCATAAACCTTAAGAGATCTTTTATAATTTTTAAAAAAATTTTCTGTGGGCTTTAAACCAGCAGCCCCATAAGCCGCAATAAAAGCATCAAAAAGATCACCCATGTCAACCCAATCTTTAGTAGTCGCTAAATGAGAAAACCAAGAATCATGAAAAGTATCAGAATCATTATTAGTTAAACGATCAAACCCAATATCATAAAAACCTTTAGGGCCAATATCTAAAGTCCTATTCTTCAAATCAAGCTTCCAGTACATTTTTTTAGGCCGCTCAAATGTTTTAATTTTAGAAAAAATTTCTTCATTAGTCATCTGTATTACTCCCTATAATATCATGCAGAACATTATGAAAACGTCTAGGGTACCTGTCAAGGGAATAGGGTACCTTGAATTTTTAAAAATTTTTTTTGGGGGTGAATGTTCGTGTGGAACTTAGTGTAGAGGTCTGACCGATACGACCTAAAATATAGGGGGGGTGTACAGGCCATAGCCCGACCCGATAGAACAATTGTTCGGTTTGGCTAGGGTACCTTGGAAAAGTAAAAAGCCCGCTCTAGGCGGGCTTCTTTAGTGGCTTAGAATTGATGCCCGTTTGTTATGAGGCGAAATTCGCTATTCTGGCCTGCCACCATTCGAAATCATCATCTGATAAGCTTGCAAAAATACTATCAATTCCACGTCTGTTTTCTGGCAATAATTCTGCACCTGCAAGTTGGGTCTCAATAGTTTGTAAAACTTGGTAGCCGTTCAAATCAGTGCCATCACCGTAGCGGTGACCGTTAGCGATTTGATCATGCGTAACCAGTGCAGAACGATCAAAGCCTAATTGCTCTAATCTATCCCTGATTTCAGAAATGCCACGTCTAACACTTTGTTCTGATCTACCTGTCACGTCCATAATATCTCGTGTAGTCGCACCGCTATTTGATCGGATCAAATGGTATTGAACGTTATTTCTAGATCCACGTCTGAAAATATCGTTAGTTGGTGTTTCTTGAACACTTGTTTGGTTATTCTCAAACCCAATACGCTCGTTATGAGTATGCGTAAAAAGATTGCAGATAAACTCTAACCATTTCCAAGATTTATCGAAATCACTAGTGCCGTGATGCTGTCTAAATTCTACAGTGCCAACACGGTTTTGATCTCGACTAGGGTTTATTCTTGGATCATGCGACAATGTGATAGCACTAAACTTGCCACCATTTGGCGTATCACATAAAGCTCTATGCAATTCTCTCATATCATTAGAGTTTTTAATATCATCTAACAAATTAAACAGACCCCAACACATATTGTTATCAGTGCGACTGGGTGCAAGCATAGTATTTACTATGCTTTGCATTCTGGCATAACGATAAGTGACATCGCGTATTATTTCGAAATCAAACGGCATTGCATGATCAGTGTGTATTCTAGGCCATGCCTCAATTGATGCGCGGCAAAATTCATCGGGATCAACGTTTGAATTTATAGGTGCATTACCTATGTGAACGTGAACACCGCAACCAGTGTTAACAATATCGTCAACACTTGAACATTCTTGACGTGCAATTGCGTTAATGTGCGATAATAAATTTTGCACAAATTCGCGTGATGTTTGACATGGTACCAACGGACAGGTTTTGATTTCTGCCGTTACACCTACACTTGCATCGGTATCAACTGTAAAACCTTTTGTGAAATTGCGTTCTGCAAAATATCTTTCAAATGTTGATTTTGATATTTGCCCAAATTCCCATTCGAAACCAAATGTCATATTTCTGTTTTCTAAGGTCACAATTATATTCCTTCTGCTAGTGTTACATTTTTAAGATCGTCGTTTTCAGGATATACGAAAATTCCGTTATCCAATTCGATTTCTTCTAGTCCAAAAACATCAAAGTGATTAAATAATTCTTCTACTTCAAAGTTTTTAAGAGTGATTTTAAATTCGCTTGTATTGTAAGTCATTGTTTTCATTACCTTTTTTCTGTTTATCAGGGCAAAGCTGTCGCCCTTACCCATGAATATAAGCATTTTTATGGGATTGTCTAGTGCTTTATGGGATTAATTAAAACAATTGTTCGGTTTATATTTTCGGCACAAAAAAAACGTTGAAAAATCCAACTCAAAAAATTAATTTTTTTATTTAAAATGTATCTGCGCAGGTGTGTGTATGTGTGTATATATATGTATATATAAGAAAAGGGATACTATTAGTTTAGTATCCCCGATCCCGATCCCGATCCCGATCCCGATCCGATGCCCCGATTATGAACCATAATAAAACAAATTCGCAAACCACTTGACCGCTTTGGTTTCTTCTTCATCAATGGAAAGATCTTTCCAAGGTTGAAACCAATCTTGATGCTGTGGCTTCACACTCCACACCTCCGCGTGTTCGTCTAAATCTCCAACAATACGGGTTGCGGGTCCGCCCCCGCTCAACTCAATTCTAAATTCTTCTGGTTTAAATTCTGACGGGCAGTTATTCCACGCAGATCTAATCTGAACGGAAGCGGGTTTCTCCCGCAGTTCATCAATGATCTCCTCGGCGGCTGAATGTCTGTTCTCTTTCACCATCGCATTGTAGGATTTGTACTTCAGGCAAATATCTACAACTGAGTTTTCGATATTCTGTCTACTATTATCGCTCATTTTATATTCCTTTTCTGTTTTAATAATCCCATAGTATCCCACATTAATATCGTTGTCAATACAAAAAGATAATTTTTTTTATCTTCCTCACCAGCGGGTGCTGGCGAGCTGCAGCTCAAATAAACCGAACAATTGTTCGCGCCTTCGACAAAAAAATGCTGGGCGATTTGCCCAGCAGAAAAAATTAATTGTAATAAATCCCGTGGTCATCCCTAATGGTTAACCGTCTACCAGTCCTCCCATTTTCAGCTCCAGTAAATTTATTGTATTCAATCAACGGATCAATTCCTTTTACTTTATGATCGTAAATAAGAGATAAAAATTGCATTTCATTTAATTCGTCCGCCTGCTCCCCTTCATTTTCATTTGGGTAATACTCTACAAAATATTCTAAATCACTCATAATTCTTCTCCTCGTTACTAAACTATACTCCCATACTATCCCAGACTATATATAATGTCAACCCCTAAGATAAATTTTTTTATATTCCTGTACGCCGGGCTGAACACCGGGTGGAAGCCGCCGGGCACTGCCGGGCAACCGGGGGTTTTACGAACAATTGTTCGGGTTGTCATCCCCGGCGCTGCCGGGCACGGGATTTCGCCGGGCGGGAGGAGCTGCTGCCGGGGAAGATCCGGGGAAGCACCCCGGTGTGCCCAGCGGGAGATGACCCCGATCCCGAACAATTGTTCCCGATGCCCCGGCTGGAAAAGTCCCGATCCCGAAAGCAGTTGTTTCTTCGCCGAGTTCGAGTTGCACACCCAGCAGCCCGATGGTATAATAACCCGAACAATTCTTCGGCTTAACCCCGATCCCGATGCTGGCGATGACAAAGCCCGATCCCGACCCTGAAACATCCCGAACATTTTCCCGCTGGGGAACGCCCGACCGCCCCCGCCAAGCAATCCAGCTATTCTGCTGGGTTCTCGCTATCCGCTGCTACTGGGATTTGTTCGGCTTCTATGGGATTTTCTGCTGGTGTAACGTCAATCATGCGATTTTTAGCACGATCCATAAATTCTTCTAGTTGTTCTACGATTTGGTCACGGGTTAGGCTATCTATGTTTTCGTGCGTTACATGGCTACGGGCAACCATTAATCCCGTTACTTTGAGCCTGAGTTCTTCGGCTTTGATAGCTGCTGAAAAGTTTCCTGCTTGCCATGCTTCATCTCTGAGCAGTTGCATATCCCGAACAGATTTGGTCACAGAGACACCGTACTTGCTTTCTAGCTCCTGTCTCATCTCTTCGAGGCGTTCTTTTACCGTGGGGTTATTAAGAAGCTGCACAGCCCTGACGTTAGCGTTCGAATATCCTGCTTCTCTTGCTGCTGCGGTTTGTGTCATATCCCCGTGAAGATAGTTTTTGAGAAACTGCTGCTGTTTTGGATTGAGCCTTCTGTTACCATGTATCTTATCTTCTTTTATTCCTACCTTCGGCATACCAGCTCCTACCCGAACAATTTTAAGACTTATGACCCGCAGCCATTCTACTAAAAACGCTACGATGGTCAAGTGCTATAGTTGTCATAATTTCCCAGAACATAAGGAAGCGGCTGACGCTCTATTACGTCAAGGGGGGATGATGTATATCCCCCCCTATAAGGGGGGTGACGCAGTTGACGTAAATTAACCCATTGATTTTATTGATTTATTTACGTCAACTCGACTTTCTGACGTAGTTGACGCGATTGGTCTAAGTCATTGATTTTATTCAATAAGTTACGGCAACGTCAACTACGTCAACTTTGACGTAAAAAATGTTGACGTAAAATAAAGATAAAATAATTTATTTTTTCTATTGACATATGGAAATACTTCATATACTATAGTGATAGTATTTTTGGAGGTAATAGATGAAAAACAATACTGATATGTTTGGCACTTGGATTTTAAACTTTTACTTTAAGGAGTTCATGAAACACATGAAAAGTGATCCTAAGTACACTGAGGAGTTGAAAGCTGTATCTGATGCTCACACGATTTACGCAGAGGGTGATCTTGCTTTAGAGGAGTACGTCAAGAAAGAGTATTTAAAATATATGACTAATACGCTTGATGTTACTGAGGAAAAGGTTTTGGACATCGTTAAGAAGTGTCTTAAAGATATGCCGCAACCTGACTGGAATCCAAAGTACGATTATTTTCTTGATTACTTTTCGACTATTACGAACGAGGTTTGTTCTGAGTTGATTGACATTCATTTACATGAAAACCTAAAAAAGTGGGTTGCTAGTTTGGAGGCTAAACAAGCGACTATTAATTAATAAGCATAGTAAGCCATGAGTGCTGAGATCGCCAAAAATGTATATCATTAGAAGTCTCAAACCGTGGCAGTGCAAGCGACTTTCAAAATGGCGGATTCCTTGGTCGTGATTGCATATTAAGAGGGGAGGCAAAGCCCCTCTTTTTTATTTACTTGACAAACTGTCCCATAAATGATAAGATTGTTTATCTAGAAAAGAAAAGGAAATAGATATGTATTATATGGCATATGGAATGAATACTAACAGAGAGGCTATGGCGCATCGTTGCCCCAATGCCAAACCAATGGGTGGGTTTTACTTACCTAACCACCGTTTAATCTTTCGTGGCGTAGCTGACTTTCGTGCTGATGCTGATGCTATCTTGCCAGTTGTATTGTGGGAAATCACAGAACATTGTCTTGAGGCGTTGGATATGTTGGAAGGCTATCCAGATTTTTATGACCGCAGGAAGGTTAACGGTGATTGGATTACTTACGACATGAATGGTAACAAGAGCAGTTTGCGCACACCGTCTGGTGGTTACTATCATATGATTGAGCAGGGTTACAAAGACTTTGGCCTTGATGATTATTACTTGAGGTCTGCGTTACGCGATGCTGATCTTGTTGATGTAGGAGTTACGGCAAATGGATGAAGATGAATTTATTGATTTGTTAAAGGAGTTTGTTAAAGACAAGCCTGTTGAATTTTATCAACACGCTGACTTAATGGATGATGGTCAAATTTGGATTAGCTTTGAATTGGAGAGTAACGATGGATAAACTTATTGATGAGGTTTTGGATCAAATTAAAAAAGATGTTAAAAGTGGAGATATGACCGCAATTGAGGAATTAATTAAAAAACTTATTATCAATTCCCCTACACCGAGGTCTAGAAAATTTTCACAAGAACAAATGAAATCATTTTTATCGGAGGTATAAAATGAATAAACTTATTCGGCTTTTAGAGCAGATGGATGCTGACGTTGAAGATCGTTGGATTGCTGTCATTGCTATCTTAATGGTTGTTGTTTGGATTTTGGGAGTTCACTTTCAATGGTTTTAGATCCTGACATAACCCGAATAACTTGACCCTCGCATTCGTGCGGGGGTTTTTTTGTGCCAGCGAATAAGCCGAACAATTTATCGGGTTATTTAAGCTGCAGGTTTTTGTTTTTCTACTTGACATCCCATATGTTCCCATGCTATAATTCAAATATAGTAAGTTAATCGCTTGTTACTTACTACCTCAAAATACTAGACTATACCCTCGATGCTTTTATTTCTGTTTTTGCATCGGGGGTTTTTTTATAAAAAAATTTATATTTCCTCTTGACCTTTTAGATAAAATACTTTATACTTTATAATATATCTAGTATAAGGAGATTTATTATGGGTTTAGATATGTATCTACGCGGTGAAAAGTTCGTTAGTAAATACGATCATTCGCAGCAGGCACCAGAAGGTGGTTCATTAGAGGTTAAGCGGCCTGTTATTGATGGCTTTGAGGTTTCTGAGTACATTCTTGACATGGGGCAGTGGCGCAAGTTTGCACCGTTGCACAGGTATATTGTGAAGGTGTTCGCAGGTGATGTTGATGATTGTCAACCTATTCATTTAACTAATTTGGATTGTAATCGTATTGCTCAAGCTTTGCGTAATGGTGGCTTGCCTGACAATGAAGATTGTAACGGTTGTTTCTTCGGACATCCTGAGTGGTGGGATGAAGACCGAGCAAATGGTGAAGAACACGCAAAGGTTTTTGACAAAGCCGCTGAGTGGGTGGAGTCCAATTCTTGGAACACTGTAACCTATCAGGCGAGTTGGTAATATGAGATATGAAGTGCGAGTAGTGCTATCTGAGACGGTTGATGCTGACAGCCCGAAAGAAGCGCAACAGAAGTTCATGGATAACTTTGAGTATGCTGACGTTAAGTATGGAACGTGGCACGTTGAGCCTGATGATGTTGAACCAATGGAGGAACCAGATGTGGATTTGCAATAAGTGCAACAAAGAGTGGGGGGTAGATGATTTTGCCCCCGACCTTTGCGAGTGTGGTGGCGAGGTCAAGTTCATTGAGCCACAGACCATGATTGAGGTTAACAAAGTTCTGGACGAAGCGTTTCAGAAAGTATTTGGGGAGAAATGGTAATGAGTGAAGAAATGGAAATTGTTACGCCTGATGATTTACCTAAAGATATGCCGAAGACTGGCAATCGTATTGGGTTCATTGAAACGATTGATGATACTTTAAAAGTTTACAGATCTATTGTTGACGATAACGATGATGATAAGGTTCAATTTGAAGAAAAAATGGCTGTTCGGGATGCTATTGAGCATATCAAGCATTGTGACTTGTACCACATGGGAGAGGAGTTCAATGAAATTTTGACAGATTGGGGTGATCAATATGATGATATTTTGTTTGGAGAAATGCGGTTTAGTAAATTTACAAGACCACCATCAAGATTATGTTATATTCGTGTGGCTCAAGTTGAAAGATATTTAGATGAACAAAGTATTCAAAACCTTGGGTTTTTAACTGAATATTTTGAAGATGGAATGACTTCAGTTAAAGCAGTTGCTCCATTTTCTCCACCGATAGTTATTGGTGCTTATCACCCCGACAAAGGTATTTTCTTTGATGGCAACGATGATCCTAATTCTTGGGAAGAAAGAAAAAGAGTATTTGTTTCAAATACAATTTTAGCAATTGCAGGGTGTTTTGAGTTAATTAACAACCCTCGTTTTATTGTGTCAGAAGCTGCAGGAACCAGATCGCAGAGAAAACAAATGAAACGTGAGCAACATATTCCTTTAGAGGTATGGCATAAGATCACATGGAACGTTGACGAAAGCACTGTGGTTATGAATGAAAACGACCGTGGTGGTTGGCGTATGCCTCTTCACTATACTAGAGGGCATCCCCGAAAGGCTGAACCACATCATAAGAACGTGATGTATAAGAACGGTAAGCCGTACAAATGGATTGAGGGCTTTTGGTCTGGACATCCCGCATTTGGAATTAAGAAGGGCTATCATGCCCCAAAGCTAGGAAAGGCAGCATAAATGGCTATTGAAGACGATACTATGTGTATGCACTACACACTTGAAAGGCTTAGTGACATCAAGACTGAGACTGATTTGACTGAGTTTAAGAAAGAGATCAAACACAACCTTGGTGTTAATGAACAATGGCGCAGGGATAATCCTGCGTACCTTGAGTTATTAGCGCAAGATGATTTTGATGTTATGAGGGCTGTTAAAACAACTAAGGACAAATATGTTCGTAGAGCCTTGGAGAAATCAAAGAACGTAAGTTCTGCCTCTAAACTATTGGGGTTGAAAAATTATCAAACCCTGCAAAACTGGATGAGAGAGTTAGGTATTGAAGATGATAACAACATTCGAAAATAAAAAAGACAGGCCAAGCTTGAAAGATGCTCAAGCACTTGTTGGTGGTTTAGTCGAAATGGTTCACTTGCCACACAAACCAGAATTACAAGTTCTCGTTAACGAAGAGGGATTGCTTAAAGATCTGCCTCTTAATGTAGAGGCTTCTAAAATGTGCATGATGCCAATTGTTGGGGACGTTGTGATTTTAAAAGGAGAAGCCCAATGGGAATAACAGATGATGAAGATTTTCACACGGTTCATGTGTATCCAAAGCCAGATCATTATCCTGATAAGCGAGAGTTCCTTGTTGAGATAGAGGGCGTTGTTAGAAAGACTTATCCGATTAAGGCTGAGAGTTCTGGTAAGGCCAGTCAGATGGCTAAGAGCGAGTTTATAATTGAGTTCGGTGGCGATAAGGACAAGATCTTAATTAACGATGTGTGGAAGAGCAAATGATTGAATACTTTACAGCTTTAGTGCTTTCCTACACTTTACATAACCATGAGATAGACACGGTTGTTTGGTTTGAGAGTGAGCAGCATTGCATGAAGGCCATGAGCAGCCGAACGTTTGATCATATGTACGATCATATGTACGAATTATATGGCAACGATATTTCTATGTGGTGCTTGCCTTCAGATGTTCAATCAAAATTAGTTAGGCCAAGAGTTCGGCCTAATTAATTATTTCGGCAAATTATATTTTCTTATAATATTCCGAACAAAAGTTTCGGTTGAAAACATTACTTCTGCAATTTTTGGTATTTTCATATTTCTGCTTAAAAAACTATTAACCATCTTTGCATTTTTAGATAGATTTTTAATCTCATCTTGTTTTTCAGCAAAAGTTTTTATTTTTATTTGCCCCCGAAGATTTGGTCTTTCTGATACGTCTAATCTATTTTGAACGCACCAGTTTCTACTGTAGAGATCCTCGTATCTTATTCTAGCAGCTTCGCTTTGGTATATCTTACCTTTTACTTGAGCCTTTAGTCCCATTATTCACCTCCATTTATGATTGCTTGTTCCTGATGATATAGATCACCGCCCACAACACCAAGAAACCTTCTTGATCCTTGATTTGTTCTTTTATATTTACCAATTCTACCTGCTTGCAACAAAGCTGTAACGGTTTTTTTGATCGTAGTTCTGCCATCATCTCTCAAGTTTGCAGCGTTTATATTTGCGTCTGGAGTTGCTGAAATAGTGTCAAAGATACTATCTTGTCCATCATGCGTCATATAAATACCCGCCTGTTCTTGCAGATCTATAAAATTAAACACATATTCTAATCTATTCCGAACAATTTCAGAACCAATGATGCTTCTAATATCCTCACTTCGATCTTCTAGCAGTCCATTGTTCGGGTTACGAATAAAATGTCTTATGTCTCGATTAGCAACACCGTTTGATTTTACGACTGCGCCATCAAATACAGTGTTTCTTGTGTAACTAATTCCAAGATTTGTGCATCTTGTTCTAGCTACGCCCTCATCCACTTGCCAAACAGCAAATGCTGATCTGACCCCATCGACAATAGCTGACGTACCCCGAATAAGATTACGAGCCTGTTCTGGCGTTGTAACAGGATCTTTATCCCTGATCTTAGCCATGTGGTGATTGACCATAACTGTAGCGCCTGTTTCTGTAGCCATTTGAGCTAACAAGCCCATAAAAGCAGCGCCTGCTGCAGGATCTGCGTTTACATCTGCGTGTACGAATGATGCCATAGGATCAATAACAATCAACGCCAGATCCTCAATCTCAAGCATTTCCTCATATATCTTTTCAAACTCTGGTGATGTAACGTAGGTATTGTCGGCCTTCATCATAATTGGAAACACTCCGCCTTCGTTTGGAAGGGGCACAACGATCAAATCATGTCTATAACCCGAACGAGTGTTCATCTTATCCAGCCTGTTAACTCGGCGATGCAGCTCATCTCTGTCATCTTCCGCCGATAATATTATGGCTGACCCGTGATGAGCAACCAAACCCCCGAAAGAATTTTGCATAGCTTCGCCCGATGCCACCTTCATAGCCAGATCCAACGTCATCATACCTTTACCACTGTCACCAGCAGCCGCGAAAACACATGGCACTCCCAACGGTATGGTGTCACCGATTAGAAATTTTTGTTCGGGTGCAGCGCCAGCGAATTGATTTCCAATAAGCAGGTTTCTATTTTTAAGAGATAATGTCTTTTTTATTTTATGATTTGGTGCGTTGAGAAACTTCGATATATCAAAAGCTTCTTCAATCGCATCAGCAGCGTCCCACTTTTTTGGCTTACCCTGTGGTGGTGTAAGCATCGTAACGGCTTTTGCCCCTGCGTTAACACCAAGCTCTTGCACTATCTTGGCTAATTTCTGACCCGCTTCATCGTTATCAGGCCATATAATAAGCTCTTTGCCGTGCAATGGAGAGAAATCAAACTTATCTTTTGTGCGCTGAGATAGCATCCCTGCGCCCCCGATAGTGCAAGTTGCTGTATGACCAAGATTGATCAGTGCATCAGCACACTTTTCGCCCTCTACCCATATGACCCGATCTGCTTCTTTGATCTGCGGTAGGTTATATAACGGCCTAGTTTCTGGTAATCTAGGGAACTGACGAAACTCTTTCTTTGCGCTGCCGTCATTATCCCGAACAATTTCACCAGTTTGATCCCGTTCTATGTATTTCCTGACAGCAACGATTATTTCACCGTCTTCTGAAAGGTATAAATACTCACCATCATATGGTGTTGAGTAGTCGATGACCCGCTTTTGTTTAACTTGTTCGGGTTGCACCTCCTGCTGTGGCTGGGCAAGTGCAGGATTTATTGGGTTCATGGGTGGTTCTGTCTGTTGTTTTTCCAGCCATGTACCAAAATGTTCGGCTACATCTTTGATTTTCCAACCGTATGCCGCCATCAGGATTTTAGTTATGCCCCCGATGCCGTCACCTGTGTTAAAATCCATGCCTCGCATAAACTCTGAGCTAGATGGATCTATATTAATCTTGAGAGATTGACCCGCTTCGCCGTTTAAAGATCCTAAATAAAACTCATTCCGAACAACTCTTCCGTTTGGATAAGCATTTTTTAAAGCATCTATTTGAACATAAGACGGAACTTTATCCGTTATCTCTGCGACTAAATCTCTCGGTTCACTACCATATCTTGTGTTGCCAATTACCCTTAATGACATTATATTGTCCTTATATACCTATTTACCTCTTCGGGGGGTAGATCATAGTCCTTTT
>Ga0209336_10000791_pt1 | contig 16018 bp, 35 predicted proteins | sample LinPmetageLP32_FD_184042 | JGI IMG/M metagenome (GOLD analysis project Ga0209336, IMG submission 184042) | Marine viral communities from the Pacific Ocean - LP-32 (SPAdes) (version 2) | ecosystem: Environmental > Aquatic > Marine > Oceanic | place: Pacific Ocean | collected 2009-08-23 | reverse complement strand
ATGAATTGCTTAGGAATAACATGGTGGCAATGGTGGATAATCATTATGATAACGATCAATACAGTAGTTAACTTAACAGTATTTGTAAAGGGAAGGAAGCTAAAGAAGGATGAATAGTTGGATGAAAGGGTTTATGATAGGGATATTATCAACACTAACCATTTTGTGGTTGATGATTACGTAAAAAAGCAGTATTAAAGAAACGTCGTTTAAAACGAACTATTATTGTTAAAAGGGAGATAAAGGTATGGATTATAGTATAGTTAAGGCATTAAGAGCTAAGTTGAAAGGTGATATCAGTATAGCAAAGTGTAACATTGAGATATACTTAGAACAGAGTGTTGGTATTGGAGAACATATTGATATAGTAGAGACTGTAGAGAAGGAACTCGAGAAACTGAGTTCAGCAGAAGATAAGCTGGCAACGTTGGAGAACAACTTTAATGTTGATAGAAAGCTAAGTATGGAAGAACTGGCAACAGGAGCAAATTCAGAATAGTGTAACCCCTTGATATTGGCAGAATGTTTTTTTAAATAAAAGTGTTGCCCCCTGTTGACCCACAACACCTTTTGTAGTAATATTATAATAGAGAGAGCTTAATATTAATAATAACAAAGGAGTGAGTAATGAGTTCAAATTTAAAAGTAAATAACAGATCTAAGAAGAGTTTTTCAGTAACAAGGTTTTCTGGTTTTGACGGAAGTCGTGTTCAGATCACCACTGCTAGAGATCACAGAAAAGAAATAGATGTTTCTGATAAGTTCTTTAATTCAGTAAATTTAAATAAACAAGAAGCTCAAGATTTGGTTGAGACTTTGATGGGTTTCATAAACAACACTGATAACGAGTGTTTCGATACTGAGCCATTACAAGTAGCTGAAGAGCAGTGGAAAAGAGATTTCACTAAGGTTAGACCTGGAACTGCTAAGATAGTTGGACATACTATAACAAGACCTACTTTCAGTGAGGTGTTGATAGAGAACCAACAACAAGTATCTGGGAGTGATAGTAACTTTCACGACTCTAGAAGAACTGGAACTCAATGGGGTTCTAAGTTCAGCGATCCTAGAGATGAAAATGGTTTTAAAATTAGAGATTAAATATAAGGAGAAGAGTAAATGAAAACTATAAATGAAATTGTAAATATATTTGAAGAAACTTTTGAAAGAAAAATGTCATCAGCTGAATTGGTTATGATAAACAACAACTTCAACAAACCTACTGACAGGAGAATGAGTTGGAATATAGTGAGAGAGATAATCGAATACAACTTGACAGAGAAGTTTAAATGGATGTTTCCTCACAACTATCTGGATTATCAATAAATTAGCTGTTGACTTTAATACGATAGTATGGGAATATAATAAGAGAGATAACAAAAACAAGGAGAGAGTAAAATGAAAGTAGCACCAATATTTGAAAAAGAAGAAAACCAAGTAAAGCATAATATTAGAAAATATCATGTTGAGAGAGCAAACACCAGACTTATGAAAGTAAGATTGATGATGGATATGTTTCAGGACAAAGAGTATTGTGATAGGTATAATAAGATTATCAACGATACGGTTAACACACTTAATCCAGACTTTATGGATGATCAGGTAGTATATAAGTATGTTAGTTTAGTTGAGGACATTTGGAATCAAGTAACTAATGATATATACAATAACATGGAAACAGAACCAAAGGCATTAGATGTAGTTACGTGTCCACCGGAACATCAAGAAGAACTATCTAAGACAGCAGAACAAGTTTATAAAAGGTACAAGCAGATATGCGGATCCGCGGATCGAATTCCCAAGTTTTCTGCAGAAGCAGAACAAGTTTATAAAAGGTACAAGTAGATATGAGAAGAAGAAAATTAACAACAGAACAGAAACAAGCTGCAGCTGAGCGTTTAGCAGCAGCAAGAGCTAAGAAGGGCGAACCTAGCTACTCTCAATATTGCCAGGCCGTGGTCAACCTCCCTCCTGATCACTACCTGTCATTCAAAACGGTTCGCTCATGGATCAAAAGTAATAGAGAAAAGCTACCAATGCTAAAGAAGGCAGTCCGCAATAAGGACAAAGGGAGCATTATGAGGATGAGTATGGTACAAGGATACATCAGTAACATGGAGAGCTACCTAAGGACGGGTCTATGGTTAGATATGTTCTATGGGGAGGACCAAGAGTATGCTACAGGATGGCTCAAGTACAGTACCATCTTTGAAGCTCAGCAACATGCGTGTAATAATCCTGCGGTGCAATGAGCTGAGAGACATAGGGTATAGGGAGGATACGTACTCCCATTCCCACCTAAAAAACCGGGTATAGGGCGATTTGAAAAATCACACCCCCCACAAAAAAGTGAAAAAAGGACGAATTATGATACAACTAGATTTATTACATTGGGCATCTTCCAAGGGGCTAATACAAAACGAACCACTAAAAGGGTTATCATACAAAGAAGCATACAAACAACTACCTGACTACGTATTGACTAAGAGCATTCTATCTAACGAGTAAAAGTGTTTTTGTGTTTTGATAAATACCTTTACTATGGAAAGTTTAACATTCTTAGATATCATTAATGCAGCTTGGCCTATCCTACTTGGGTTCATTACTCTTGTTATCGTACTTGCTAAGATGCACACTGCTATAGAAGTATTACAAGAAAAGGTTAAGACATTATTTGAATTACATAATAAAGATAATTAGCTATTGACTGTTGCTGTAAAGTACTGTAATATAAATAGTATTACCATTCACATGGAACAAAGTGACTGATGGTCCATCAGTTAAAAGGACGCTTAACTTTAAAAGGAGGGCGTTATGCAACTTACAAACAACTTAATTAAATTTAGCAATACGTATATGATTCGTATCCCTAAAGATACTAAACGTGTATGGGATCTATCTGAGAATAGATGGGGCTATAAAAAGGTCTAAACTTGACTAAATAGCTATATGGAAGCATTTGGACAATTAGAAGAAATGGGATTAGAATTAACACACTTGCTGCTACCATGGATAAGTGTGTTAATCTCTATTGTGTTTGTATTTTGGTTTAAAGACTTTGCTACCTCGTTAGCTAAAGGATTAAAGTTTAAACAAAACCCGTTGTTTAATGAAGGAGATAAGTGTATACTAGAAGGGCAAGATGCTATAATAATTAAAATAGGTCTCCGCGCGACTGTATTTGGGTTGTATACGGAACGTGGGTATACGTGGAGGGTGATTGCAAATGAGAGATTAGAGTATCTTAAATTAGAAAAGATTATAGATAGTAATGTCCATATGGATAGTGAAGCAGAACAAGGGAAAAGGATCCAAAACTTAATTGATAAAAGTCAGGATCTGAAGATACAAGCGAATAAAGACAGGTTAGATAAATTAGATGGATAATATAATACAGTTTCCAAAAACGGTTAGTAGAGATATTACAGAACAATTGAAAGCACAGCGAATCGAAATAACACAACAAAGGAAAATGATAGAAAACCAAAGAAAAGAAATTATAAAGAGTATTTGGAATGACAAATAATATAATACAGTTTCCAAAAACAAAAATGAAAACTCCCCCTCAATCTAAAGAGGAACTTGATAAAGAACTACTTGATCACAAAACATCTTACGTAGCTGATATCACAGACCATTACGGATCAACAATCTATAATAAACTTGCTATGCATGGGTTCAATGTTGATAGTGATGAGTTTATGAAAGATTATGCATACACAATTGAATCTCTCAAATCAGCACTGCTTAGAAATATTGGTGTTGATCATGTGATACAAAAAACTGTTGATAAAGATGTTACAGAATATAATGTTGAATTAGATGATGAGTATATCCCTGGGACAGAAGTTACTGTGTCAGAAATGAATGAAGCAGAAAAAGAAAGTGAAGATGAATTAATTTAGTTGACCTCAACGTTAGTTTGTACTATAATTTAGTTATGATATTAGTAGATTTAAATCAAGTATGCATTAGCAACTTAATGCAAAACATCAAACAAAATGAAGAAATCCAACCGGATCTTATTAAACATATGATTCTTAATACGTTAATGAATTATAGAAAAAAGTTTAAAGAGGAATACGGTGAACTTGTTATCTGTTGTGATAGTAAGAAGAGTTGGCGAAGAGATATCTTTCCTTTCTATAAAATGAATAGAAAGCAAGCAAGAGAAGCCAGCAACTTTGATTGGAATAAAATATTTGAATGCTTAAATGATATTAGAGATGATCTTAAACAAATATTTCCGTATGCAGTAATTGAGATTGCAACAGCAGAAGCAGATGATGTGATTGCTGTATTAGTAAAACGTAATTATAGAGAACAAAAAATATTAATTTTAAGTAGTGATAAAGACTTTATTCAATTACAAAAGTATTATAATGTCTATCAGTACTCGCCAATCCAAAAAAAGTTTGTAACAAACAATAACCCTCACAAATATTTAATAGAACATATCATAAAAGGAGATAGAGGAGACGGGATCCCTAACTTCCTTTCTGATGATGATACGTATGTGACAAGTAAAAGAAGTAAAAAAATTATGAAGAGTAAATTATCTGCATGGGTAGAAATGCAACCTTCACAATATTGTAGTGATTCAATGTTAAGAGGATACAAAAGAAATGAGCAACTTGTATCGCTTGATATGATCCCTACTGATATTACTGATAAAATTGTTGACCAATATGATAATTATCAGTATAATCAAAGAGATAAACTTTTTAACTACTTTGTAGATAATAAATTAAAAAACTTAATTGAACATATAGGAGAATTTTAATGACAATTAATTTTAGCACTTCAGAAGTATTGGAGAAAGCAGGAAAGTTTGAAAAGGTTCAAGACAGAGTAAACTATCTTGTTGAAAAACAAACCAAGGCTTTGAAGGCAGTACTATACTTTTGTTATGGACCGGTGGAATGGTTAGTACCTGACACTGATCCACCATACAAACCATCCCCAGCTGAGTCTGATGTACAAAACGTACTCAAGGCTTCATACAATAAACTTCGTATCTATGTTAAAGGTGGGGGATATGATACATTAAGTAAAACCAAAAGAGAAATACAATACATCGAGTGGCTAGAAACTATGGATGCTCAAGATGCAAAACTGATCTTAGCAATTCGTAAAGGTGAAATACCTTATCCTGGAATAACTAGACACGTTGCTAAAAAAGCATTTCCTGATATAGCAAAGGATTGGAAATGACCAAAGATAGATTATGTGTTTTAATATTGGTTGCATTGTTTGCATACCTAGCATTAACTGGATGTACAATGTATAATGTAACATATCAAGATGTACAACCAAAAGATCATATGGACTTACCTCCAGCAATTGCTAAAGAACTTACAGTACATTTTTAATGCCTATGGCTGAAGTAATAAGATTCCCCATTCAAGAAGAGCATGTAGTTTGGTTCTATGTACCAAACGAATTATCTATGAAGGGTGAAAGTGATGATATCCATTGGAAGTTTGAATATGATATAGGATGTGCAACTGTACAAGCTAGATCAAAAGAACAAGCTCGAACAAGAGTTGTAGAAGTGATTGGTGATGTGGAGTGGATTGATGGCAGAAGCTGAACCAGCTTTTATAATTGGTAATGGACCAAGTAGAGAAGGAATAGATCTTACAAGACTAATAGGTCAGGGATGTACCTTTGGTTGTAATGCTATCTATAGAGATTATCCAGACTACTTGATCCCAGATTATCTAGTTGCTATTGATCCAATAATTACAGAAGAAATAAAGCAAAGTACTTTTCCATCTGAAAGAGTTATTATTCCTCCTTTTGCAGAACAGTTTGAGGCAAAAGAACATAGTGGTGGCTTTGTTAGATCTTGTGCTGGAATAAATGCAATGCTAGAAGCAATCAAACAAGGATTCACTACTTTGTATTGTTTTGGTTTTGACTTCTTACTAGAAGACCAACATATGAGTACTGCAAACCTTTATGATGGATCCAATGGATATGGTCCAGAGACGAGAGCAAGCTATTCTGATAATATCAATAGATGTAGATATATGGAATATGTTGCTCAAAAAAATATTAATATTAACTTTAAATTTGTACTTCCTAGAACTCACAGAAAGATACATAAGATTAACAGTAGCAACGTTACTGGAATGTATTATGAGAGTTTTGACCCTATTATGGGTGTACAAGATAATGTAGGATAGATGCCGGTATATTTATTTAGAGATACAAAAACTGAAGAAACATTTGACAAGTTTATGGGTATGGATGAGAAACAACCATATCTTGAAGCTAACCCTCACCTAGAATCTGTGATCACCGCACCCAATGTTGTTGCTGGAGTCGCTAGTAGTAAAACCCTTAGAAATGATAATGGATTTAAAGAAGTCTTATCCAAGATTTCTGAAGCACATCCAACCAGTGCTGTGGCTGAAAAGCATGGTCGTAGAACTACTAAGCAAATAAAAACCCAACAAGTAGTAGAAAAGCATAGAAAGAGGAACAATGAAACATCCCGTACTCGCTTACACAAATGAACTAGTACACCATTTAACAAGAAAAGAAAGGAAGGCGTTAAGGAGAGAAGCACGAACGAGTAAATCAAAACAAAATCATTCACTTGAATTGAGAAGAGTAGAACCTAAGACTAGGAATCAATCAAGAATCTGGAATGAGTATGCTAGAGGTCAAAACATATTGGCACATGGCGTAGCTGGAACCGGAAAGACATTCATCTCAGTTTACCTCGCAATCAAAGATATACTTCAACAAAAGTATCACGATCTTACAATTGTGAGAAGCGTAGTACCAACAAGAGACATGGGTTTCTTACCAGGTAGTGCAGCTAAAAAGAGTGAAATATATGAAGGACCTTACAAAGGTATTTGTAGTGATATATTTCAAAGAGGAGATGCTTACGATATCCTTAAAGGCAAAGGGATGGTTAATTTTACAAGTACTTCATTTATTCGTGGAATTACAATTGAAGATAGTGTAGTATTAGTAGATGAGTGTCAAAATATGACATTCCATGAGTTAGATACAATCATAACAAGATTGGGTCGAAATTGTAAAGTATTATTCTGTGGTGATTTTAGACAGAGTGATTTGAAGTTTGATGATGAGAAGAATGGATTAAAATCATTTATGAGTATTATAAAAAGAATGAAACAATTTACAGGAGTTGAATTTGATGAAGAAGATATCGTACGAAGTGGCCTTGTTAAAGATTATATTATAAGTAAACTTAATTATGGAATTATTTAAACATAAAAAATTAGCTGAATTTGAAAAGTTAAAATCTAAGAATGAAGATGGTAGACGTGTATACTTGACTCCCTCTGGAGAAAAATATCCAAGTATCACGTCTGTCTTAGGTTATTTTAAAAAAGCAAGTATTCAAGAATGGAGAGATAGAGTTGGAGCTGAAGAAGCAAACAAAATCTCAACACAAAGTAGTAGAAGAGGTACTGCTGTTCATCAAATATGTGAAGACTATCTCAACAATAAAGACTACACATTAAAACATATGCCTTCTAATCTAGCTATGTTTAGAACCCTCAAACCAATACTAGACGAAAATATAAAAACTGTTTACCATCAAGAGGTACCATTGTACAGTGACAAGTTACAAATTGCTGGAAGAGTAGATTGTGTATGTAATTGGAATGGAGAAGATGCTATTGTTGATTTTAAAACATCAAGAAAGATTAAGAAGAGAGCATGGATTACAGATTACTTTCTACAAGGAACAGCATACAGTCTAATGTTTGAATCATTAACAGGTATTCATATTCCAAAAATAGTGATTGTAATGGCGATAGATAACGAAAAGCCTGCCGTATACGAGGAAAGTATATATCAATGGACTGCTCAACTATTAGATAAGATAGAACGATACAAGGCATATGTAAATGAAAAAAGAGTATACCAATATATTGAAGAGAACGGAGCTTTGATTTGAAGTGGAAAAAAAGACACATAAATTGTTATTGAATAATCCTTATTATGTTCCCTTTATGCTTCGTATGTATGAAAGATTATTTAATAATGCTATGAGAGCATATCAAAATGCAAAAGATCCTAAAATGAAAGCATATTGGAAGAGAGCAATGAAGATTGTCAACTTTCGTAAAACAGAATGGGAACAACAAGTTGAGATAGGTAAAGACCAATTATGAAGGTTTTATGACCATGTGGTATTGGCACACTAAATAAAATTATGAAAGCACTCGTAACATTTCTTATTCTTATATTAGCACTTCCATTATCAGCCAAAGATACTTACATTAAGTTTGGTGTAGGTCAACAGGATGGATTGAATGGTGGTAATAATGCTAAAGAATATAGCCTTACAGTAGGAAGAAAACTTAATGATATCTTTGCAGCTGAGGTTAAAACAAGAACAAAATTAAAAGATCAAAGTACAGGTAATGATCAAAGAGCAGAGTTTGCTTTGATTGGATCCTTAGATATGTTTTATTTAAGAGCTGGTGCAGGTAGAAAGTTTGAAAGAAATAAAGACCATGGATATTGGCATGCAGAGCCAGGTGTTAAATTTAAGTTAACAGATACATGGAGTTTCAAAACAGGAGTTAGATTTAGAGATAGTTTTGATCCTGTCTATGAACAATCTGATATCACATATAAGTTTGGGTTTAGTAAAAAACTAAACGACAACAATTCAATATCAATCAATTCAAAATTCAAAAGAGGCGATAGTCAATACAATAGTATTGGTATCGGCTACAAGTATAAATTCTAGGAGGTAGTTATGGAAGGTTTAAGTTTATGGATGGCACTAGGATTTTTGTTTGCTGCTTATTCAGTTATTGCAAACGATTCAGTACAAACATTAGGTACATTCATTGCATCTAATAAAGAAAGATTTCACTGGAAGACATTATGGTTAGCTGCATCAGGTGTTCTATTATGGACATTATGGTATGGTTGGACTACTAATGGTGGTGATATATCATATGGAAGATTAAATAAAATACCTTATGTAGAGATACAATGGTATCATGCTATGGCACCAGCCATACTAATATTGTTAACACGACTTGGTGTTCCTGTTAGTACTTCATTTCTAGTACTATCAGCTTTTGCAAGTACATTTGTTTTAGAAAAAATGTTAATGAAATCTATGATGGGATATGCATTAGCAGGTCTAGCAGCATATGTAACTTGGTTTGGTATAACAAAAATATTAGATGAATCTAAACACCCAGAAGAACATCATAAGAAATATTGGCGAGTAGCTCAATGGTTTACTACAGGGTTCTTATGGATGACTTGGTTGAGCCATGATATGGCAAACATAGCTGTATTCTTACCAAGACAAGTTCCTTTTGATTGGATGATGATTGTATCTTTAACATTTGTTGTTGGCTTAGCATATATGTTTAAAGAACGTGGTGGTAGGATCCAAAAGATAGTCTTAGAAAAACAACATACAAAGTATGTAAGAAGTGCTTGTTTAATTGACTTAATTTATTGGTTGATCTTATTCTTCTTTAAAGAATTAAATGATATACCAATGTCAACAACATGGGTATTTGTTGGATTATTAACAGGTAGAGAATTAGCTATTGCAACATTCACAAATAGAACAAAGTTCAAAGGAGTGTTTCCTTTAGTTGCAAAAGACTTTTTTAAAATGATGATTGGTTTAGGTGTATCGGTTGGTATAGTATTAGCTATACATTATGTGATAGTTCCAAATGGATACTAATCGTTATCTATATTAAACTACTGAGAAACTTTCTCCACAACCACAACTTGACTTAGTTAATGGATTATCTATCTTTAAAAAACTACCTGATAATTCTGATACGTAATCAATCTGACTGCCCATAATATACATCTCTGCTACTTTGTCAATAGCAAGTACAACATTATCTTGTATTGGCAATACAATGTGAGTATTATCGTAACTGTCAAGATAACTCCACTTATAACTGAATCCAGCACATCCACCCCCATCAACTCCAAAAGAAATTATTTCTTTATTATTTTTAATTGCTATTTTATATAGGTAATCTTTTGCTTGCTCTGTTACTGTTATCATATCATTTCCTTTTAGCTAACCACTTTCCTTCTGTATAAGGATTACTGGATGGACCTTGTTCCCAATAATCTTTATTGCCATAAAAGTAAGTCACTAGTGATGTCCTTCATATTTAAATTCTCTTCCAAGATTATCTCTAGCCCACACTTTAACATTCTTACCTGATGCACGAAAAGGTAATTCAAAAAATACATCTTGTCCAATACCTATAGTTCCAGTATATTCAAAAATAGTTTCATTGTCAAGGAATACTTTTACTGTTTCTATATATTCAGCAGGTATCTCTATTCCTGTAAGTTGCTCAATTTGCATTCCGGAATAGTTAGGATGGTATATTTTAATATTAGTCCAAGCTCCTTTTTCTGTCACATTCATAGCACCAAAAGGAAGACTACTTGTTATCATTGGTGGAGCAGAACAACCTCCAGCAGCCTTTACAAATTTTTGATTATATGAAATATTTTTAAATTCATCTTCAGCTAATACTGTTAGATCTGTATAAGCATTAATTCTTACATTAGTTTTTATAGCAGGATGGATCCCCATGAATTCAAATATAGCACAACATGGAGTTGGGTTCTCATCTATAACTAATGTTAGTTTACTGTAATCAGGTTCTAGTACACTTGAGTTATCTATAAAGATTTCTACACCAGCTGGATTCATAGCTCTATAAGGAGCATCAATTAGTATATGATCTTTCTTCCATATAATTTCTTCACCAACTAAATCTTCTTTTAACCAACTATCCCATGACTCACTACTATCTGCATCCCATGCTAAAAAGCAACACAATGCAACTGTAAATATTGCAACCCATTTCATAGTTGTTAAAAACATATCATCATTCTTCATTTGTTTCTCCAATCCCTGAAGTTACCTCTTGTTTGAGTAACTTCTCTTTCACATACATGATCGCTATGTGTCGTAATAACAAATTCATCTTTTATATCTTTATAATCTTGACATCTATAATGACACTTGACAGAATCTTCACCAAAAAATGGATCTACTCTTTTCTCTTTAGACAATCTACATACAACTGTATATTGATTCCTTTCATCATATAGATGTCCTCGGCCACCCCATTGAGCAGGTTCAAGAAAAGAAGGATACAATATCATCAATATAATTATTATTTTCATTCTTTAATTTTATTTATTATTTGCTTAGGACAAGGATAAGTGTAATTTATAGTAATCAATTTGTTTTTCATATCATATCTATACAAACATTTTAAAACTCTTTCTCCACTTTCAAGAGTCCAATCTTGTCCAATTAATTTATATACATAATCCTTTTTATCAGCATACACTATTTGTGCGGTAATTACAACAAATAATATTATAAGGAAGTGTCTCATCAGTAACCAAAATATTTTAATCCTACCCATATTACAATAAATGAAACAACAAGGAATATAAATCCTCCAAACACCCATTTAATTGTAGCTTCCATCTCACGTTTTTTGCGCTCTGCTTCTTCCTTACGCTTTTTACGTATAGCTGCTTGGATCCTTAACAAATCATTCCACGCATTCATTCCGTGAGTAGCGATTAACCAGTTTCTCAGCTCATCTTCCATTTTCTTTGCCTTCTTGAGAACACCAAACGTCTCAAGGGCCTCTTCTTCAATAGAACCTACATTTCTTTTTTTCGCACTATGGTGTCCGTGGTGAATAGCTTCATTAGCATTCATCCAACGACCAATATCGCCATACATACTTTCTACATCTCTGCCAAATTCAAAACCTTTTTTAATGGTATTGAAAGCTGCCGTAGCAGCTGCAAATGCTGTAATCGGATCCATATTTTCTCCTCTCTTTTAGCTATTTATGATTAAATGCATAGAAGAAAAATATGAGTTTTTTTTGTATACCCTGTTGACTTATATTCGATAGTATGGGAATATAAGATAATGGAGAGACATATATAATAAAAGGAGTGAGAATATGATGAAAATTGATCCAAAAAACCCATACAAAATGCCACCTAAGAAGGTAGATAATGAGCTAGGTATCTACAATGCTGACTATGAAAACTTCATGCATTTTGCTGAGCAATCAATTGGTGAGTGTGAGCATATTGAAGAGTATAGAGGTCTTATTGCAAGATTCTTAGAAGAATATAATAGTGTTTGTTATATTACTGAAGAAGTTAAAATAGATGAGTATTGTCCTGAAGTAACTGCTTATTTACTATACGATCATGTTATTTGGATGTGGAATGAGTTCTGGAGTAAATACGCATGATGAATGAGATGGTTTTAGTAATAACAGTTATAGTACAACTATTTGGTGGTCCTGAGATCCCCATAGTTATAGAACAAGTAACTGATGCTGAAAATTGTCAGAAAGAATTGGAAGACTTTGATCCAGCTAAAATGGGTATCATGGGTCTTACAATGTCAGTTACCGGTGAATGTTTACCGTTGACTGGTGATTACTTTGATGGTATAATTAATAATAATAATGATAATAAAGGAGTGAGTTTATGAATTATACAAGAACAATCTATATTGAAGGACCAGCTGGTAATGCTATGAACCTTATAGCTACAGCTAAACATATGGCAAAAGATATAGGAGAGAATGGAAATAAAATAGTTAAAGAGATGATGGAAACTGAAGAGTACGATTCATTAGTTGAAACATTTTTATTTTATTTTGGTGACTATGTTGACTTAGTTGACCGTTCAGGAGATAGTGTCAAAGAAAGGTATATTAATAATGATTAAATTTGATCAAAAAAAATTAGCTAGACATACTAATATATATTTTGTTACTCAAGTTAAACAATACTTGAGAGATGCTAAGAATTGTATGAATAAAGAATGTCAAGATGAGCAAGATCCTAAAAGGAAGCAAGAGCTTTCTGAGGGCTCTTACTATATTGAAAGACTTCAAGAAAACTTATGCGAGAAGTTAAGTAAACCTGAGTTTAAGTTTCAATCAAGGGATCTTGGACTTTGAATATCTTATTAGTTAGAAAAAAAGATTGTCCATACAGTCAAAATGCTATGGACTTTCTTTTACAAACAGATCATAAAGTTGGTGTGATTGAATGTGAAAAAAGATTTGATCAGTTTCCTAAAAACTTAGGATGGATTCCTGATGTAGTTTTTAGTTTTAAAAATTATATGGTGTTACCTAAATCAATGACAAATACAACTATCTGTATCAACTTTCATCCAGCACCTCCAGAACATCCTGGTAGTTGTTCAACAAATTGGGCAATATATAATAATGATACACACTTTGGTGTAACTGCTCATTTTATGAATGATTTAATTGATAATGGATTAATATTCAGAGTGAAAAGATTTCCAATACAAGTTGGATGTACTTTAGATGAATTGACAGTTAGAGCTGATACAGAATGTTTAAAATTATTTAAAGAGGTAGTTAAAGATATGACTTGTACTTGGAAAGGTAAGCCAAGAAGAGGAAAAGATTTAGATCTTTTAATTAAGAATGCTAATACACCTCAAGAAAAACTAAGAGTTGAAAGAGCAACTGTAAGGGAGAAATCAGTTGTCAGATGATATTGTAAGTTGTGATGGAGATGGTACTCATCCATTTGTTTACATACACTTAGAAGAAGACAAAGAAGTAGTTTGTCCTTATTGTAATAAAATATTTCCAAAAAAAAAATAAATAGTTAATGGTTCAATTAACTTTACCACAGAATTCAAAAGTCATTGAAGGAAAGACTTGGGGCAAACCAAGTAATCTTTCTATTCAAATATATCGTTGGAATCGTGATGGTGGATCCAACCCAAGAGTTGATACTTTCAATTTAGATAAAGATAAAATGGGTCCAATGGTGTTAGATGCTATAATATACATTAAGAACAATGTGGACCCTTCTCTGACCTTTAGAAGGAGTTGTAGAGAGGGAATATGTGGTAGTTGCTCAATGAATATAAACGGAACAAATACCTTAGCATGTTTAACTCCTATAGATAAACAACAATTCAAAGTTTATCCATTACCACATATGCAAGTGCTTAAAGATCTAGTTGTTGATCTTCAACCTTTCTTTGATCAATATAAAAGTATCAAGCCTTATCTTGTAAACAATGACAAGCCAGGTAAAGAAAGAATACAATCACAAGAAGATAGAAGTAAACTAGATGGATTGTATGAATGTATTATGTGTGCTTGTTGTAGTACTTCATGTCCAAGTTATTGGTGGAATAGTGAGAAGTTTTTAGGTCCTGCTATACTATTACAGGCATATAGATTTGTAGTAGATAGTAGAGATAAGAATAAAAAAGAAAGACTTGAAATGCTCAATGATGCATTTAAGTTATATAGATGTCATACTATAATGAACTGTACCAAGACCTGTCCTAAAGGTCTCAATCCTGCACAAGCAATATCCAATCTAAAAAAAGAAGTATTATTTTTGAAATAGCTGTTGACCTGAGAACGTTTCCATGCGATAATAAGATAATGAGAAATGAAAAAAGGAGTTATATTATGCAATGGTGCTTTAACGAACATAGAGATATCCCCCTGGATATCAAATTATTTATAGAGAATGCTTCTGGGCAACCTCTAAAGAAACTAACTATTGAAGATATCAACAGCTTTCTTACAGGCTATGATGAACACAATAGTAATGTTTTACAAAATCAACATAAAATTTAATTTAATTTAGCTGTTGACCTTAATTCGATATTATGGGAATATAATAATATAACATTAATAATTAACAAGGAGTGAGAATATGATGTTAAAACCTTACACAGTAGAAGAGATAGCTGATATAATTCAGACATCTATAGATAACGCTGGTGACGATAAAGGTCATGGAGTACAGAGTGCTCTTGAAGATCTACAAGTATTAGTATACGATCTACATGATCATAAAAATACTTGTTTAGAATTAATTAACAAACAATAAGAAAGGAGTGAATATGTATAAAATGCTTATTGTTTTATTTGCTGTAGTTGGATTATCCAGCTGTGGTACTGTAGCGGGTTTTGGTGATGATATCAAATCTGTTGCTAAATGGTCTGAGACTAAAATGTCTGAGGCATCTAAAGAAGAAGAGAAAAATGAAGAAGTAGATCTTCAAGTTGATCTTCCTAACGAACCTACTAATTTGGACAACTCTTACACAAAGGAGAATATTGAATGGCACATGTAGTAGAAACAATGGCTTATGCTGGGGAAGTTCCTTGGCATGGTCTAGGTACAAAAGTACCTTACGACTTATCAACTAATGATATGTTAAAAGAAGCTGGACTTGATTGGACAGTATCTAAAAAGCCTTTAAAGTTTTTCTCTGGTGATCAGATGAAAAGTACTGGCATGACTGCCTTAGTAAGAGATACTGATGATAAGATTTTATCTTATGTTTCTTCTAAGTGGAACCCTGTACAGAATCAACAAGCGTTTGATTTCTTCAAAGAGTATGTTGATGCTGGTAATATGCATATGCATACTGCTGGTAGTTTACAAGATGGTAAGAGAGTATGGGCTCTTGCTAAAATAGCTGACAATGACTTTTCTTTATTTGAAGGAAAAGATGATATTGAAAGTTATCTTTTATTTTGTAACCCACATCAGCATGGTGCTAGTGTACAGATTAAGACAACTAATGTAAGAGTTGTTTGTAATAATACATTAACACAATCTTTAGATCAGGCATCTAATGTTAGCTTAAATTTAACTCATAGAACTGAGTTTGATCCAGAGCATGTTAAAGAAACTCTTGGAATGGCTAAAGCAAGAATGGTTGAGTTCAAAGAACTTGCTACCTATCTTGGTTCTAAAAGATATGATGAAGTATCTGTTAATGCTTATTTACAAGAAGTATTTAAGAACCATGGTAATGGTACAAGAATAGGTAAGTCTGCTCAACAAGCATTCAGTATTCTTGAGACTCAACCTGGTGCTGACATCAGACCTGGTTCTTGGTGGAACTGCTTAAACGCTGTCACATATATGAC
>Ga0209336_10000786_pt1 | contig 16030 bp, 12 predicted proteins | sample LinPmetageLP32_FD_184042 | JGI IMG/M metagenome (GOLD analysis project Ga0209336, IMG submission 184042) | Marine viral communities from the Pacific Ocean - LP-32 (SPAdes) (version 2) | ecosystem: Environmental > Aquatic > Marine > Oceanic | place: Pacific Ocean | collected 2009-08-23 | reverse complement strand
TTGACCAACAACAGTTGTGTAATCGCTGCAGTTTGCTAAAGAAAAAGATGGTACAATATTTTGTAATCTTCCATTAAAAGATCTACTTGTTACAACGCTGTTATAAGTTATAGCTAAAGTAAAAGTAAAGTTTTCTATTGACTCGGCGCTATTTAAAAACACGTGGTTAGTGTTTATAAATTTAATTCTATATCCGCCTGGTTCATCAACACTAGTGGTTGGTACTTGTTGTAATTCAAAAGAACCAGAAACATTTGTTCCAGCTCCATTAACAACGGTCATTGTAGACGTTGTAGTAGTTAAATTAACACCTGTGTTGTTTGTAGGATAAAATATATCTGTTATCCAAGGAGAATTAGCATCACCTGTTACGCCTGTTAATATTAAATCATCAGTGCCGTCAAAGTTTTGATTCTCTTTAAACTCAAAACCTAATGAACTAAAGCCAGTTGGGTTGTCTGATCCAGCTTCAACATCTTGGTTAATATCTGATATATAATTCCAGCCAGTCGTGCTTTCCCAGAATATATCTAATAAAGAATCTACAGGTGCAGTTTCATATATGCTCAACCAAGGTACCATATCTTCAGGCATAGCCCCAAGTTTTTTATTTGTTGAGAATCTAGCTACTATAGGATTGGTTTCTAGCTGATAAAAGTTTCTAGCAGCACTACCGTTAAAGTTATCCACAGAGTACTGATAAAAACCTAAGTCATCTGCTGTACCTATAGTAGATGCTATATCTGCTTTGTTAGCAGGATAATACTGAACATTGTCTCCGTATTCTATAATTAAATTATTTGTACCTGAATTTATAGCTCCACCTGGGCTATAATTAACCGTTGTAATATTAGTAGTGCTATCATATGAAACACTAGTTATTACAGTTGCGTTTGAAAATCTTTCAGGATACTGATAGTATTGGTCTGGAACACCTGGAAGTGGTCTACTACACACTTGCTCTGACCCGCCATTAAATTCACATTTTGCCATTAACAAAGCCATACCAGCTTCAAGAGGTTGCTCTTTACCTGTACACGTTGACGTTGGGCAAAACACACTTGGGTTTGTTGTAGGATTATTTGTTCCTGGAAAAGTTATTTGATTACTAGAATCAACTCCACCTGGACTTCCTATCCATGAGAAACCTGTTATAGAAAATTTTTCGGCAACATTGTTAACTCTACCGTATAATTCTACACTACTTCTATATTGTTTTTGATCTGGACCTACTTCACTTAAGTCTCTAGGTATTTTATTTATGTTATCATTTAATAACACTGAATGAGCTGTGTTGTTTAACTCACCACCTGGAAAAAGGATTTGATTAATTCCGTTTTCTAATTCAGCGTAAGACGTGTCGTTAACAGAGTCTACAACGTAGTTAACCTGAGAACCTTGAGTCATCTCATCAGGATAACCATCTAAAAACCCTGGCAAATAAGCATTGTAATAATCTTGTTCTCTTTGTTTGACTACAATTTTATAAGAATACCAACCTAGTGGATTTATAGAATAAGCATACTTAGTATCCTCATCTGTATTTTCTAAAAGATATAAATAATAAGAATTTGGTCTATCTAGGGTGGTTATAGTTGTTATTCCACCTGCACTAGATATGCTTGTTATTTTAGTATAGTCTACAAATTCACCTCTTAGATAGTCATCAGTCGTAGGTAGTGTTCCTGTTACGGGTGTAGAGAATTTTAACTTCCAGTCTAAAGCTGTGTTATCGTATTGTATTACATCGTTGTTTCCATCGGCAACAACCCAGCTAGCTCTTGGTTCTCCATATAAACCAGGTGCTCCAGTTGCTAAATTTCTATCTGTTTGACCAACGGTGAAATTACCTATTGTTTGATTCAACAAAACCAAAGCAGCATCTCCAAACCATGTTTTAACATCTAAAGAATCGTTCTCATCATAGTAAGGATGGAAAACAGTAGAACCTCCAAAAAGTGTTGCTCCACCTGAAGTTGATGTTGTATCATACTCTGATAATATAACTGACGATTGTCTACCAAATTTATCTGCTAAAACCCAACCTATTTGATAAGTTCTGTTTTGTTTTAAAGTAGAGTTAGGGTATTCAACAAAAGAACTATATAAGTCTAATTTTTTTTGTACTGTACAGTTATAGTCTAAAGTTTCATAAGGAGTGTGCTTATCTCTAAAGTTACCATATATAACTCTATTACCAGCTATTTCTTGAGACAAAGCTCTTACAGGAACCTTGTCGAATACCCTAGTAGTTTGACCTTCTGTTAATGTTTTATAGGGTTTTTCTGATTGATATTCATATACGTATATGTTATCTACCATTTCTGAAGCCATAGTAGTTCCTGTTATAGTTTTTAAAACCTTAACAACTAAACCATTTGATTCTTTATATAGAATATCTATGTTTCTTATTTTATACTCTGTAAGTATATTCTTAGAAGTACTACCACCACTACCAACAACAGATCCAACGTCTGGCATTGAGATTCGTAGTTTTATATTATTTACATTGTTTTCAAACCATTTTATAACACTACTTTCGTATGCTTCGTTTTCATCACCATTTAAGAAGAAACCAAAATGCTGAGGTATAAATGCTATTTGAGTAAACGGAGACATTAAAGAATATTCACCATCATCGTACTGAAACCTATAAGCAAATCTAACGTACTTATCTTCAAGATAACTAGGATCACCTGGCCAAGAAGAATCACCGCTTTCATCTGTCATTGTTGTTTCTAAAAATCTAAGAGCCTGACCAACAACTATAGTTATAGCAGGTTGTGCGTTTATTGTTACGGTTGCTGTAGCTACGTCTATAGCTGTAACTTTTATAAATTCAGAACCTAATATTGTTTGACTTGCTACATTGTCTTTAGCGTTAGATACAACCGTCATACCTACTGAAATACCTACTACGGTATTAAGTTTAATTACGGTTGGGCTAGCAATAGTGGCAACAACAGCGTCAACTTCTTTATAGAGTTGCGGAGCTAGCTGTGGCATATATTTAGCAACAGATATTTGATGCTCTTCTTTGTAGTAATTGGCGTCGCCTAAAGCAGTTGTAACGTTTATTTTTCTAGGTTGATTTCTATTGTCAGTCCAGAATAACAAGTCTTCAACTAAATTTATACCTGTTATTTGCCAACATTTATTTTTTGCAAAATTCAAAAACTTGCCTTCAATTAACGTGTTGTAATTACCTGTATTAAAATCGTATACAGTTATTTTCATTTCTACAACTTGACTATCTTTAGGATATGTTATACTAGTGCAATTAGACGTAGGGTCGGTAAAATCAGTTAATACTTGAAATATTCTATTATTAACTTCATCTTCAAATTTTCCTATACATATTAGACTAGAGTTTGATTGAGCAGTACCAGCAATCAATGAATTACCTTTTATATTCTCTAATGATCCTACATCGTTATCTTCTGATCTACCAACAGATATATTCAGAGCATCTCTATATTCACCATTAGGCAATATTCTATCGTCAAGATCCTTATTCATCTTGGACTTTAAAAAAGTATTTTTAGCTTCTGCCATTTTTTAGTTTTTAATCCATTTAGATTTACCGCGCATCACTTGAACTATCTCATCTAACTTAACATTTGACAACCTAATTTTAGCATTTCGCAGTTTAGAACTTTTATCTTTTTTTAATCTTTGTACCAAGTACTCTTGCTGACCGGCTCTAGTAGATATTATACCATGTAGTATGTAAGCATACATAGCCTCTTCTGCTAGCTTTGGTAGCTTAGTATCTAAATCTGTAGCTAAGCCATCTGATACATACTCTAAAACTATTAATCGTCCTTTTAAGTTACTAGAAAAAGAAACCTTACCTTCTCTTTCATTCATATTAAACCAACCGTTTGTTTGAGAAAACTGTGGATCCATCCCATACATTTGACCTTGGCTTGCGCCAAACCATGCGCTTGGGTTGTCCCAGTTGTATGCCCAAATATCATTAGTAAAGTCTTGCATTGTCCAACTACCGTTTATTAAAGAATCGTTAGCTTCGTGCCATCTTTCTTGAGTAATTGAAGTACCTTCTACGTCGTTACCAAAATTATCTTGAGTTGGTATACCAGCTGAATCTTGCAACTGTGTATTGTAGGGACTGATAGTTAAGTTGTTTGCTGGATATAATGGTCTTTTAACTCCAAAGTTATCTATGAAAGACATTTTAACATAATTAACATAGTCTTGAGGTAGCACTAATGTTAAACCATCTGGTATTGTTAATTCAGAAGATTTTATACTTTTTAAAGTATCATAGCTAAATTCTTGCATTCCACGTTTTGCATGAAATATAACATCAGTTCTTTTTGAGTCTGGTAAAAGTTTTCCTTGCCCTATGTATCCTACTAAGAAATTGTTTACAATATCATTTAGTTTTATATATTGATAACTACCGTAATTATCTTCAGTTGTTTGGCCATAAGCTTTTTCCGCTTGTGTTGTAGCGTATTTACCGCCTGTTAGTATTTTTAATTGAACAACTATATACAAGCCATTAGCCGGAGCTAAACCATTAGGAAATACTATTGAATTATTAACAACAGAAAAACTAGTAAGATATTCTGAAAAAGTACCTGGTATACCCTGGGTACTAGTATATACCTTAAAATTATTTAAAGAATAATCAGCAGTGTTTGAATCCCAGTTACCTAAAAAAAGATCTGTGTCAAACGTAGTTAGAAATGAAAGCTTGGCACCATCGCCTCTAAAACCTTGAGCGCCTTCAAAATATTGTTGCCCAGTTTCTGTTATTAATCCATCATTTGGAGGTTGTATAGCCATTGCTTATTGTTTTTCGTTTTGATTATCTATAGCCACTTGTTGCCCAGCGCTTTGTATCAACTGCGGGTCTTTAACAATAACACCAGCATACATAAGAATCCTAAGTACGACCTCGGTTTGTTCCACTGGATGCAGTTCAAAATTAACTGACCCACCTGCATTGTAAATGTATTGAAAATTAGGGGCTATAGCTGTAAAATCCCATACAGGATTTAATGGTTTTCTTAAATAAGTACAAGATATGTCCCCCGTCTTATTTATGGTTGTGGGATAAACATATATTTGTCTATCTTTATATTTATATACTGGAAAAGTAGTAGATGGTTTAGTTATTGGAGAAAGATTTAATTCAAATAATTCGTTTGGTTGAACGTATTGAACAGGGTGTTCATCTTTGTATACTACAGTTCCTATTTTGTAAAAATCAAATTCATTTACTGTTAGTATTAAATTTCTTCCAGCTACCGGTTGATTTATTAAAGATAAAGTTGTTCCTGATATCGTCCAATCTATAAACTCAGCCAAAGATATTTGATCACCATTAGCGTCTTCTAGTGTAACGCTAGGTTGACCAGCGTCTAGTTCGCTAGCAGTTATGCTTGTTATAACATACTGTTGAGCTACTGTAGTTGTAAATGTTTGAGATGTTGTTGCACCGGATATTGTTGGGGTGCTAAAATACGGGCCAACGTAAGGACACGTTCCCGATTCTTGAAAGATTGCTATCTTTTCTTGAGTATTTTTAACACGATCGCTATATTCGCTATCGTTGTCTGGCACACGTAGTTGTTGATTTAGATCTTCAAAGTAAGATTCAAATATCTCAAGCTGTACTTGTGTAGATATCTTGTTAAATTCATCAGGAGTTAAATACCCTCTTTGTTCTTTATTTAAGATAAGTAGAACCGTTTGATAAACTTGGTTTACGTTTATTGCCATTTTATTTTGTTTGTTTTAATAATTAGGTGACCACGCAAGTGATCACCCATTATCATAATCACCTGTTATTTCATTTTTTTATCTATAGATTTATAGACTTCTACACCTTCATCTGTTTTTAAATAAGCAGCGAAAGCTGAAAAAGGATTTTCATCAAAAGGAACATTCATAAGTTTTCTTCCATTTGAAGCCCACGTTATAGTTCTTTGATCTTGAGATAAAGAAATTATACCTAATTCTGATGCTCTTAAAGCAAAATTTCTAAGTTGAACGTTTTCATCTGATGCTAATTCTATAAACAATCTAGGGTTGTGTTTAGCAAATATAAGTAAATCTCTTTTAAGCTCCTTAGAACTCATGTCGTTTACTTTAGATCCAATCTCTACCCTCATAATAGCTTCTGCGTGATCAATGTCTATTTCTCTAGCAGCTATTAAAGCGTCTATTTCATAGTTTAAATCTTCTAATTGATCAACAGCTATAGCTTGTGGTTTGTGTTCTTGATATTTTGTATTTAATAAAGGGTGATACAGAGATAAAAGATGCTGTAAAGCTTGTTCTTCTTTAGGAACTGTTAACGTTCCATCTCTAAATGTTATATGACCCATAGTAGCCTCACCTCTCTGCTCATCAACAAATACAGACGCTTGATTTGTAGCGTACCTTAATTCTTTTTGAGTTCCTGTTTCTTTATCAAACCATAGTAAAGGATGCTTTTTAGTATGCTTACCAGGTATTGTTAAAGTTAACGGTGAAGTTTTGTCTCTTAAAAAATATGTTCTATTTTTTATTTCCCAACCCGTAGGTTTTAATTGTGTTTCTTTTTTTGACATAATATAATAAAATTAAATAATTTAATAAGAGTAATAATTACCCCCGTTGATATAACGAGGGTAAGAATTACATTAATTTACTCTAGATTCCTTTGAATAATACAAAGTTATTAGCAGCTTGAGTTACTAAACATCTTTCAGATAAGAAGTTTACTTCCATTGCATCTAATGTAGAAGTGAATGCACCACCAACAGAACCTGTTAGCCATGATTTCATTCTTCTGTCATCTGCTTGAGAAGCTCTGTATCTTACATGTAAGAAAGGACGTCTAATGTTTGTACCTAAAATTTGGTCATAAACAGTAGAAGTACCTGCAGGAACTAATACTCCTTCAATAGAAGCAGGTCCAGTCATCGCACCACGCGTAGAAGCGTCGTTTAAGTATTTCCAGTCTGTTTTATAGAAATCATAAGAACCTCTTCTAAATCCTGAGAATCCAAGATTTAAAGCCATTTCTTCTGAATTTTCAAATAAACCAAAAGCAGTTCCACCAGCGTATCCTCCAGAGATAGAAGCTAACATATCATCAAAATCAAGAGCAGTATTTCTGTTCAAGAATAACATGTTTTCTTCAATAGCTCCCTGAGTATCTAAGTTCTTAAGAATAGCATCGAAAGAATCGATACCAGCAGCAGCAGTAAATCCTACTTCTACGTTTCCACGAGCTTGAATAGCAGCGAATAAACCTTCAGTACCAATGATACCTGCACCAACAGCCCCAGCGATAGGAGATGCGGCATTTTTAAGTTCACCTTCAACCATTGACATTTCTAAGTAATCTTCAAAACGTAATCTTGTTTCAGACTCAGCTTTTAAGTACCATAAGTATCCTCCAGTTCCGTCTTCAGTAGCAACTTCTACCCAACCGATCTGAGCAGTGTCAGAACCGTTAATAGAGTATTGACTTCTTACGATAATAGGATTGTTGCTAAAAGTACTAAATGCAGGATTCACAGTAACCATAGGGTTAGCAGCAGCAATAACGTTAGCTCCAGCCGCAGCGCCAACAGCACTTTGTCCTTTTTGATAATCAGAACCATAAACAAATATTTTTACAGTACCAACAAGCCCAGCTCCAGAAGCTCCTACTGCTTGTAAATCTGTAAACGCATAAGGTTGTACCGATACAATACCTGTAGCAGTTTCAGAAGCATTAACAAATGCTTTTACTTCACCACCAAAGTCATCCATAATAACTACTGTTGAAGCAGGCGAGATAACGTTAGTTACCGCGATTGTTCCACCAGCTGTTACATCGATATCTAATCCGTTTGCAGCTATAGTACAATTATCATATGATATATGTAGTCTGTTTTGTTCCGACCAAATTACTTGATCAGATGTCATTGGCATTTCAGCGCCAACCATTCTTAAGAAACCTGATAACGTTCTGTTACCATATCTTTCTACTTCAGCTTCGTAAAGCTCTGGTAAGTATTGCTGAGCAAAGTTACCACCAGCAGCACCATCAAATTGAAGATAGTTTTGCTGTAAAATTTGTTGAGTTTGAGAAGGTAAAATTGTCCCAAACTGTGGGGATAAAGCCATAATTTTTAATTTTTAATTAGTTAAATTTTTTTGTTCGTATTTTAAGTTTTGATGAATCTAATCCGCTAATCGATTTTACTTTCATTCCCCCTATAAAAACTTCACCGGCAGCTTGCCTAGGTTTGTCTGATGTAGGGTTTTTGGAATTAGTGATAACATTTTTAATACCATCAGCTCTTCCTTGTTCGTAAAAATGATGAGCTATTTTATCAGAGTTCATCGCAGCATACATTGCTTTATGATACCCTGCTGGATCAACCATATTTCCGTCTTTATCTAAATATTTACTGACGAAATTTTGAACATCCACCTGGGTTTCAGCAACTTTATCTGGATTTTTAACGCCGTATCTAAATTTTTTTTCTCCAACATTAAAATCAAAACCTTTGAAATCTTGGTTGAATAGTTTTTTAGTACGATCTCTAAAATCACCATGTTGTTGTTGCGCTTTTTCTTGCTGCGCCTTATATTGGTCGTAAAAGCTTAATGCTTGTTGTTGTTCTTGAGTTACGCCTGGTCTCAACTTGATCTCATCGTAATACTTACTCTTAGAACCTTCTAAGTATTGTTTTGCTTTTGCAACTTCTTCTTTAAACGCGAGTTTCTTTTTACGGATTTCACGTTCTTCATCTACATCTTCGTCAAACTTAAAATTGTCTTCCATAAGGAAAGCGATTTCATCTAGTTCTAAGTGTGGTTTAGATTTAAGATAATATTCTTTTAACACCTCTGAGCTATTTAGCTTAGAGTAGTCTTTGTTTAATGCTACGTAGTCTTGTAATGATCCACCTGTTTCTTCCATGAAAGTAACAAGTTTTTCTACATTTTCAGGTAAAGCTTTTCCTAGAACCTCTTTATCTCTAATAGCTTCTTTTATTTCTTGCTTAACCTCTTTGACTTCTTCATCGGTTATTTCTTGGATTGGAGAGACTTCTTCAACAACCGCGCTGGGCTCTTGTATTTGTTTGTCCACTTCAACCAAATCTCCGGTTTGTTTATTTTCAGGAATTTCTCCTGTTTCTCCGATACGAATGGCATTGTTGTCTTCTTCTTTTTTGATTAATTCACTAGGAACTTTAACCTTTATAAGTTCTGGAGTAATATCTCCAGTAGCTTCTGGTTTAGTTAAGTCTACTTTAACTGGATCGTTTCCACTTAAGTGTCCAAGTTTTTTAGGAGTTTTCTTTTTAATTTTAAACTCACCTTCCTGCTTAACAGGTTCATTTGTTTTTGTTTCTTCTGACATGATAAAATATTATATAATTAATTAAATCTTAGGCATCAACTCTTCTATGTTGAATCCAAGTTCACTTCCTCCTGAGGTTTCAAAATCTACAGGGTTAGAATCGTTTTGACGTTGTTGAATTAATTTACTCTGTTGAGTACCTTGCATCTTTAACCTCTTGTCTTTGCGATTTTCTATTTCACTTTCTTTAGAACCTTCTGCTCCAGTCTTTACTTGTGCTAGCTGCATTTGATATCCAAATTCTTGCTGCATTAATTGAGCTTTTATTTGCATCTCTGTTTGCATTCTTTGCATTTCAAATTGAGACTTAGCTTGTTCTATGCTAACTTTTTGAGAAGTTAAAGCTTGTTGCTTTTGTGTTTCCACTAATGCTGTTTGCTCTGCTGTTTTTGATTGAGCTTCTCCTTGAGCAGCTATCATTGCTTTTTGTTGAGCTTGTTCTCTTTCTATTTTCTTTTTACGTCTTTGCTTTAATAATTGATTAGCAAGTTTAAGATTTTTTATTTGACGTATATCTATAGCGTCTTCTAAATCTATTCCACCTGATTGCAAAGCTATTTGTATGTTTTGCTCTAAGGCTGCTTTTTCTTCATCATCAGGCTCTAATTCTAAGAATATACCAAAGTCGTGTAAATTTAAGTTTGATATTTCTCTAAGAGTTTCTACGTTGTATACAGATATACCTTCTATTAAAGCGTTTGCTGTTAAAGGAAATCTTAATACATCTGCTATTTTTAAAGAAATATTTTCACATATTCTTAAAGCAATATATAAACTACCTTGATTTATATGCTTAGTAGCTATGTTTGATTGATTAGCAGCCATTTTTGCAAGACCAACTAAAGCGTCTTTGTCTGGTAAGCTGCCATCTCTAGCTTCGTTAAGCCCTGTTACATCACGTATCATTTGTAGGTAGTATTGATACGTTTGAATTAAAGCGGCTAGTTTTTGACCACTAGCTGATGATTGTAATTCTTGTATTGGAATTCTACCTCTATTAGGATCTCCATCTTGAGTAAGTGATCTACCAACTATAGAACCTGTTTGGAAATACATGTTTAACGCTTCTGCTGGATTATAGTTTGTTCCATTACCTAGATCAACCTCAGCTAATCCGTCCATATCTAAAAATACTCCATCTGGAACCATTCTAGATAACACCTGTTGCATTTTTAAGTGTGTCAACTGTATCATGTCTGCAAAACCTGTACACCTGCTTACAATGGATTCTATTTTACCTTTGTACATTCTAGGCGCAACAATAGCATAGTTCATTTCTACCTTAGTAGTGTCTGCTGCTGGTCTAGTCATATTCTCTGCTAATTGCCACTTAAGCATAGTGTTTGTTCCTAGCACCTTAGCGCCAGTGTATAAAACTTCTATTGACCTGCTTACTCTTTCAAACCCATCATTAGGTGGAGGGTTAAATTCGTCTGTTTTTTCTATAATTTTTTCTAAACCGTTTTCAGTTATTTTTAACTTAAAAACTTGGTTCATATAAGTTTTGTATTCAAAATACATAACCTGAACAGTGTTGTTGTCGTAGTTACCCCAGCCAGTTATATATTGTTTGTTGCCAGGCATTTCTTGAATTCTTTGTAATTCTTCTTCTGAAATATCTGGAAATTGTTTTTTTAATTCAGGTATAGTTATAGACTTTACTTCACCTACATAGTATATGTCTTGAAAATTAGGGTCTTCAGTGTAAGAGTAAATTAAATAAGCTGGATCAACGTAATCTAAAGTTATACCATTTGCTGTATTAAAACTTGTTTTAGCACAAGAAATACCACAAACTACTAAGTCTTCGTTTAATCTACGCTTAGTTAATTCCCATTTATTTTTAGCTAGTGTAGTTGTTATAGCTTCTTCCTCTGCAATCTCTATTGATTGTTTATAACTTAATTGTAAGTGTAATTCTAATTCCTCTTGAGTTCTAGGTATTTCGTCTGGAGGTAATGAGCTTCTTTGTAGATCTATACCTAAAGTCTGTTGAGCTGCTTGCATTTGTTCTCTAGCAAACATATCCTCAGCAACAGCAGTTGCGTACATAGTTCTTTTCTTTACAGACTCTGGGTCTTGAGAGTAAGCTTTAATATCATACTCTTTACTAGATATGCCATTAACAACTATGTCTACAAACTTAGATAAAATAGGCACTGGCTTCCAGTCTAGATTTAAGTAGCTTAAGTCACCGTTGATAGATAACTCGTCTTTGTATTTTTGAACAGGTTGCTCTCCTCTAGCGTATAATCTTAAATGATGAAAATTATTAAAACTAGTAAGATATCTATTACCATTAGTTCTTCCTTGATTAAACCATTCTGTCTCAATAGCCTGTGCTACCTGCGAACCGTATTCCCACGAAGCTTTTTCTGCATCCGGTACTACCTGACTTGGAAAGGCGCTATTTGAGTTAGTATACATTTTCATTTATTCAATTATTTTTGATATTGTTCCTTTGTTATTGTATCTTTTAAAACCTAGATCATAGCTTTTTACTACGTTCATTGGTATTGGTCTGTATTTGTTTTTATTACAAGCCATCAAAGCGAGTCCAGAGCTTATAGAAGCATCATGCTTTGTTCTGTTGTTAATATTAAACTTAGACCAATCGTCTAAAGTTCTCTGAAGATACACGTCTCCGTAGTCTCCGGTTGATTTTAATCCTACAAAATCTTCTATATAAGATTCTATAGCTGCTGCGTGTGCTTGTTTTATATCTTCACTTGAATTAGGTATTCCACCTATTTCTCTTTCTGTTACAGATAACTTTAATTTATCTGGTCTGTTCATAGCGTAACCTCTATACCCTCTTCTTTTGAAATGATATAGTAATCTAGGTTTATTGTTTTCTGCTAGTATTGGCATACTATAAAATACACAGGCCATTAACACGTCTTCAAAAAACATTTCGGCTGTTTGAGGTCTAGCTATATATTCTAAAAAGAAATGATTAGCTGGATGATTCTCCATACTAAACTTAGTTAAACCATGAAGAGAACCATTAGAACCTCTACCGTCTACTGTTCCAGATATATCGTATGGATCACAACCAAAAGCACCCATGTGATCATTTGCTGGATATTTTATACCTCTTTTTATTATAATTTGATTTTGCTGATTTATGTCAGGCACCCAAGTTATATAGAATTTTCCATTAGTATTAGGTGCAAATATTACTTTAGTGTCTTTTATTCCACCTTCCCACATGAAATTACCTCTTGTGACTAGTTTTGTTTTACCAACATCACCGTTGTAATCTATTTGCTCGTATATCTTAGTTAGATTAAACAAAGAGGATTTGGCTTCATCTCTGAAAGCATGTTCTTCAGTTCTTGGAAATTGTCTATAAAATTCATTTAAAGCGTCTTGATCGCCTTTTAATCCGTCAACTTCGTTTTGCCAGTACTCTATAACACCTTGTTTTATTTTAACACCATGCGGATCTTCTGCTGGTTCAATTGGTGTGTCGAATACAGGTACGCCATAAGAATCAATGTATCCTTCGTAGTTCCATTCCATAGGTATGAACAAAGAATAGAGTCCGCTGCGAGTCTGTCCATTGGCGTTTCTTTCTGTAACATCTGAATCATAGTATAATTTCTTGAAGTTATCACCTCCTTTATCTAAAGCATTAGATGTTGATCCCATCATACACTTACCAATAATTCTACTACCTAATCTAAGGGTGGTTTTCGTAACTCTCCAGTTATTAAGAATATTATTAGGTCTTTCCCATTTTCCAGATTCATCGTGAACTAATAGTTTTAGTTTTTCACCATCGTAAGCGTTGTCGCCGGTATTTTTCCAATCAATAGTGGTGTCAAGTCCCTCAAGGTCGGCTGCGGTTTCATTGGCGATAAGTTTTCTACGAGTAAATTTAGATGCTGGTACTCTGTAAGCAAGTTCTGTCTTTGGACGATCCATACCGTCTTGTATAGGTTTGAAAAAGAATGGATAGTTAACTGATATTGGAACGACTTTATCGGTAAACATTGTCTTTGCGTCGGCCCCAGATTTGGACAGTATTCCGTACCGTGAGTCGGAATTAATAGTTGCGAGATTAACAACTTCTCCTGATGCCATAAATGAAAATCCTGATCTACGATTTTTAAGATAGCACATTCCATAGCATCTGATGTCTGCTTTGCAAGCTTCCCAGAATATAAAGAATAATCTGTTTGCTTCTCTAAAGTCTGGCTTCCCAACATCAATCTTGGACCACTGCAAGTACATATAGTGAGTACCAGTAAGGTAAGTAGCCACGCTCTTATTATAGAACCAAAAACCTTGCTCTCTTCTAGTAAATTCTTTATCAATGTAATCATACCATTTTTCTTTAAAATCAACTGGGTATTCTTCCCAATCAAAAATTGTTTTGATTTTTTTGAAAGCAACTGGTAATGTTTCTCTATTCCATTTGTTATTTTTAAACTTAACAACATCTTTAGGAACTTCAGGTAATCCTATATATAAGTTTTGTATTTTATATATTTCACCTATTTTTCCTGTTTTAGATATAACAACTATATCATATTCTTCATTATAACCATACTCCCACTTGTTATACCTATTCATTCTTTTTAGAACTTTAGGTTTTATGTGGTCTTCAACAACAGTAAAAAGATTTTGCGTATACATTATTTAGATCTTCCTTCTGCAAAACCTTTAAAAGCTTTTTCTTCTTTAACTTCTTTTGGTTTTTCGTTTATAATATTTTCTTCTTCTTGTATTCTTTGTAATATCTCAAAGGCATCAAATATAGCTAACTTTTTAGTAGCCGCAGCGTTTTTAAGTCTATCTGCAGAAATGTCAGGGCCAAAATCTATAATGGGCTCTTTAGCGACTTTAATTAATTCTTCAACCGCTATTTGCCCAGCTTGGATTATACTCTTCTTGGTTTTCTTTATTTCCATATTTAATTACAATATCATTAGATTTCATACAATATAAACGCTCGTTTTCTACATTAAAATCATATTCCCCATAAGGAGTATAACCAACACAGTCTCCCTCGTTTATTCCTAGCGCTTCTAAAGAACTATTACCTATTTTAAGTATACCAATTAGGTGTTGTTCTTTATTTGTTGTTAATTTGTCTTTAGATTTTAAAGGTTTAACAAAACACCTATTGTTTACAGCTTTCCATTTATTCTTATTTTTACATAAGTATATTTGATCAAGAGCACAAAAAAACAAATCATCTTTAAAGTAAGATCTTGATTTTTTCTTTACACCTTGCATGCTATAAAAAGTTCTAAAAACATTATGGTGTATTAATACTAAATCTCCTTTTTTTATAATAGTTTCATAAGCAGCTGGAGTTTCTATAACTTCCGCTACGTTATTTACAAATTTAAAACTTTCAATTTTAGTATTTAATATAAGTTCCTTGTCACCTATTGTTTTTTTATTTTCATAAGTATCTCCCAAAGGTTTTACTATGAAATCATATAGGCTTTTCATTAATACTCTAAATCATATTCAATGGATATAGCCATGTTAGAATTAAACTTCTTCCACGGCAATACCTCATTGTTTTTCTTTATGTGAATATTATAAGAATTATCTTTCTGGTCTTGAGTTATATAGGCAATTTCATGACCACCATAGACACTTTGTCCAACAGAGTAGTGCATAGCATCGCTTTTATAATCAGCACCTATACTGATTTTTCTTATTACGTTAGTCATTAGTCCTCAGCTTTAACAACAGCTGTTTCACCATCATCTTTCTCTATTTCAGTGTATTCACCTGTTTGTATGTTTATGTTAATAGAACCGTATTTCTCTTCAAGAGCTTGTTTATTTTCCTCTATTTTAGGAAGTAATAAATCTAACTGAGATAAAAGCGTGTGCTTTCTTATGTCAGATAACCCTAGTTGTTCTACTATTTTTTGATAATTAACCTGTTGTTCTTGAACAACTTTTAATTCTTCTTCTGTAATTTTAAAGCTTTCTGCCATTTTATTTAATTTAATTTAGTGAATTGTTGAAGCATACCATTCGCTTCTTTTGTTAATATATTATCTTCTAATCTGTACTCGGTAATAAATTTGACATTATTAATATTGTCTTCATACTCTGTTTGAACTAAACCGTTTTTTTCATATAAAAAACTTTCTTTAATGTTAAACTTGTCACCTAACTTAAAGTTCCAAAATTTTAAAGATTTAATAATCTTGTCGTGATACACAACTAAAACAGTTTCTTCGTTATTGATGTCTTGCCATATTCCAGCAAATTCTTTTCTATCTTGTGAATACATCAGAATAGAACAGAATAAACATAATGATAATATTAGTTTTTTCATTTTATTAGATTTTATTTAATTTAATTAATACTCTTACTATTTATTATTACTTATAGATTTGAATTTTTCCACGCCTCGTGATCCAAAATAAGCTATATAAACAGTTGTAAGTAACTGCTTTAATAATCCAATCCACTCTTGTTCTACAGTAAAAGATATTTCATGATGACTATCAACCCATATAAAAGCTATAGCCATAAATGATAAGAATATTAAAGCCATAGGTCTAGTGTTTTTAGAGAGCCATGAATCTGATTTCATATCGCTTTCCCACCGCCTTGTTATTTGGGCCTCTGCATCATTATTAGCCTTCTCCATTATTTCTTGGATTTG